>Ga0126342_10003523_pt1 | contig 25913 bp, 26 predicted proteins | sample Cyp1metagenome_FD_92528 | JGI IMG/M metagenome (GOLD analysis project Ga0126342, IMG submission 92528) | Coral microbial communities from Lord Howe Island, Old Settlement Bay, Australia - Cyphastrea 1 metagenome | ecosystem: Host-associated > Invertebrates > Cnidaria > Coral ... | reverse complement strand
TGCCTGTGCGTAATCAACTTCTGCCCCGCACCTAATCGTAATCGCCGGTGAAGGTGTGATGTGATTTGAAAGCTTTATCAATCTCCCTATCGTCCTTTGAAAACAGCCACATGAGACCCGGACACATGGGGAAAAACACCAAAAGCAAATGGATGTTCAATGATGTTCATTATGTCTGGTCGCAATTGGTCGCATAAGTCTTCGCAAATCCTTGCCTTAAACCTATTAAACCTCCAGGAATGGAACATGTGGAACCCAAACACAAAGATAAAGTACAGGGCAACAGGACCGTGTCTAGTAACGGTGAAGAGGTCACCATGGCAACTGCGCCAGGACACAAGTTCGCATTGGGCGCCATTGAGGCCAATGGGGCGAATGGGACATTGGGCACCCAATGGAACTAACTAACAAGATTGAATGGTTTGGTATTGTTTGGCAGTGAAGACCATTCTTGAACAGTAGATGGGTACGTGGCCTGACAACTTTCGTGAGTTTGCTGGTTTTTGGTCTATTTGAATCAAGGAACTTTAGGTTTGGGGTTCGGTGGGCTGGGGAAGGGCTTAGGGGCTTAGGGGCTGGTTTAAGGGTTAAGGACAAAGTAAAAAGAAGGGGGAGTGGCACCCCCCTTCCCTTTACCTTGATTCAAATAGATTAAATAGATAACTTCGTTCAATGGCGATTACAATCAGGTGCAGGCAGAATTTTATCATGCACAGGCACAGCCCAAGCCCAACGCACCTGGGCCACACCACATGCAAGGCTGGGACGTGCTGTCCGAAAGAACATAAGAGGGGGGTTCTCTGTTCTTGAGAAGAATCTGTTCAAAGTGCTCGTCGTCATGATGAGTATAGATTGAGTAATGATGATTCGCGATGATCAGCAATAACTGGTGATGATATGGTGATGATCAGTGACGATTTGGCCAGTACAGTAATGAATTGTGCTGCTTGGGGATGAGTCGTGATTATGTGTTATGATCTGTGCTGACTAGTGCTGGTTCGTGATCGTGGCAGAGTCTTCAAGCCACAAGATGGGCTGCAATGCAAAGTCGGATGTCCAATGTGGGTCCTCAACGTCAGAATTTTTCCCTTGGCTTGTTCCCCCCAAAGTTGTCGGCTGGATGGATTTCAATAACCGCCAAAGACAAATACAAGATCCATTCCATATCCAAATATGCGTGACCACATTCGGAAATAATATGAAATAACGCGATGTCATACGATTTCATTTTGCTTGGTCTTTCCTTGGAAAGATAACTACATTCATTCTCAAGACCTTTGGTCTCAAGAACAGTCATTATCATTGCACCTAGATGCAGCTTGGTGAGACAATTCTATCAGGGCGCAAGGGCTTGAGTCTTGCCAGCCCAAGATTTGTAAGATTTGTTGCAGAGGTCTCAGAAGAGAAAGCAAGATTGTATCTCTTTACAGAGTCCTGAGTCAACAAGCAGAATCATAGCAGTCACGGTCGTAACTGCCAAAGCCCAGCTGATTTCTTTGTCTGTTCCGCAGCTTGTTTCATCTTGCTTTGCTGAGCTTTACGCCCTTGAGAGCCCTCAGCCCGGAGAGCAGCAGGGTTCCGCCTCAATGAAGCAAACCAGGACACAGCCTTGGCACTTCAAGTGCCAGTCTCTTGCCTGCACTCCGCATCAATAGCGGCAGCCCCGCCTCGGAGAAGAATCCAGTGACAAGTGATTCTAAGAATGAAAGCATGTTGCCAAAAATCGGGGCGTTTGCACTCCTGAATTGGGCAGCGGACCTAGACTTGGGAGTTCTGGCCTGGCCAAAACATGCCAGAAACAAAACACTGCAAGGGGGGAGTGGCTCCACAAACCGCTCAAGAAAATACAGTATTGTGAGACAAAGACTGGATCACCATCCATTGGCAAAAAAACCTCTATTTGGCAAGCATGACACTCACTGATCTATGTTTGCTGCACCTCTGGTTTTGCGACTGCACCAAAGGAGGCAGGCTCACACCTGGTTTCAGAAGATTGCACTGGATAAATATTTCCACGCACCCAGGACACAGCGAATAGGGCATTTCCTCAGTTGAGGTGGGGACGGTCTTGGCGAACCTCTGAGCTTTCCGATGCATATCGCCATGTGGTTCCAGCTGTTGTTGAAGCCTGTCAACGGAGTCGTTTGGAAGTGGGAAATCCGGCACCAGTTGCCGGCCGCTGCCTGTGTTGTGCGCAGATCCGGTGTGCTCTTTGATGCCTCGCAATATTGTAGCGATATTCAGCAAAATTGAACGGTTCAAATCAAGGGTCTGTCTCAAGGTCTGCCGCAGCAGTGTTTGTACATGTGTGCAATCTTCTTTTAGAAACTTGGAGATGTTTTGGATCTGCAAAGTGGAACAAAGTTTGAACATAGTTGAACCCTGAACCACGGGCCATTCCTGCAGGCCGAAGTCCTTCTCCTGTCGACCGTTGATGAGGTTGTGAATGGGATATTGATGGGATAACTCGGGATAATACAACGATATACAACCTGGATATTTACTGAAATCATCTGAAATCCTTATTGAAAGTGAGATCAAGTAGGGGATGTTCAATCATCGAGTTATGTAACCCTGGCATTCTGCGGCACGAGGTCAGAGCACAATCCTCAATCTTAAACGACCATAAACCGCAGGGCGAACTGGCAACTGGTCACCCTGGCTTTCTTTTTTGATCTTTTGCATTAACATCTTGTGTCAATCTTGAGAATCTTCAACAACCATGACACTGCCAGCCTTGTGCTCGTCAAATGTATCACCGCCACCATCTCTCTCTGGCCTTGGGAAACTCGTGCATTGCGCCATCACGGAACATCCCAGAAGTTGTATTGCAGCGGCCAGGTACGAAGCCAGGGACGAAGCATTACGAAGCTGGGAACAGATAAGTCATCGACTCGAAGCTGGATCCTGTGCTTGGCATGAAGACATGCACTGACCTCCAGCAAAATCAACAATGGAATGGGCGTTCCATGAGGACAAGCTACCCACACTTGAAGACATGTCGTGCCATGCAAAGGGCTCTCCAGCTCTCCGGCCTTTTTCGCGGCTCCACTTTTAGCCTGTGGGAAATTGTGGGAACAACTTCGAGAAAGCCATAGAAAGCCGCGTTTCTTTGCATTTTTCCGGTCATGCCTGCCTCCTAACTCCAGGATCCGCTAGGATTCTAAAGATGTGACCTGAAGTTCTGGACCAGGCAACACAACTCAGTAGAGTATACTGGGATATAGTGATATACTGGATTTACACACACACATATATATATATATATACATAATATCTATGTGTGTATATATATCTTCTTAAATTATCTACTCTTTAGAACCTATTTCTGGTGAAATTGGGGTTTGCTGTTTATCAGGCTTACAATACCACATGTTTTTCTCCGTTTCAATCCTTGGGCATCCACCGTAGGTCTTGCAGATCTCAGAAGCAGGTCTAGGCACCTCGGTTGTGAAACAAGGCTGTGGTAATGTGTGCTACCAATGGGGGATTTGGTGATGATCTCCTCTGACTATGATGGCTTGAAGCCGAGTTGAAGCCACAACTGATTCAAGATACAGGAGGACCCACAATGATCCAGCTATTAGACCATCTTTATCAAGTTTTGGTTGGGGGCCAACCGTCTTGATCCATAGGCATGCCAGTGCATGGATCTTGAGAGAGAGAGAGGTCCCGGCAAATGGTAGTAACTGCGTGTCAGGAACATCTTTGCCGAAATCCTGCGAGGACATTAGGAACACATTGGACATTAGGACATCAGTCTTGTAAGATTGATAAGAGTCCAAGAGGCCTCTCTGTCAACAAAGCTATAGCCATAAAACCTGGTCAGCAGCCAGCACATCTGTCAGTTTAAATCTTGCAGTGTCACATTGTCACATGCTGAAATACAGTCTGCTGACCATGACATGTGGCAATTCTGGGAAGATGCACTTTGCAATTGGCTGCGGCTGATTGCGGGCAGACATATAGGACCTGACCAAGAGGTCTGGAACATCAACCTTTGGATACCTTCAGAGCTTCGGCTTCGTTTCATTACAAAATGAATGCAGCAACTCTGCTGGTCCGGTTTCCGTTTGAGTGCCTCTCCGGTGAGTGGCTCCGGACGCGCTTCTTTCCATCTTCACTGCTGTGTCTCTTTGCCTCTAGAAATCTCTACAACCACCCATGAAAAATCATGAACATATATTATCACAATATCTATACAATTCTGCATTTTGGATGGGACATGATGGGACTAACTGTCTGGCCTTGGGCTTGATCTTCTTCTTTGCTTTCTTTATCTGCAGTTGTCGAATCTTGGAAAACATGCAATGAAATGGTCATGGCATGCCTTGGCAAACTTTCTCATTCTTCGAGTGATTGTTTGGCTCACTTTTGGGCCGCTCAACCACACCTCTTCGTTTGGATTGATGTCTTCTGACTCAACCTCGCAATCAAATGCTGCAAACATGTCATGCTGGGATCCTGTTGAGTTGATTCCCAGCCAAGACCCACTGAATTTCGCATCTCAATTGTTCTTAAATTGCAAGGTGGTGCAGCTGCCAATGATTGAAACTGGTCATGTTGGCAACTGATATTTCATACAAGTTCCCCTTCTTTGTGTGCGTTAAGGCGGTGGCAGACACGCGTCCCAAAGCGTTTGCAAATGTCGCTGAATCCGCGGGATCCTGCCAGTTTGCTGGTGGCTTCAACCCATCCAAAACATATCAGTTGGGATCATAATCCCAAAACGTATCTGAAATATCTCAAAGTCGTTTCCTCCATTTCTGTCATTTCAATTCATTTCATATTATTTCATCCTTGAATCTATCCTTTAAACATCTTTAAAATGTACCGTGTGTTTGAAACCTAAGCTGTGTGCGGTATTTCGGCAGCTCCCAACCTTGCGGTGTTTGGATGAATTCCTCACAAGGAGCAGCCATTGCAACAACCAGCAATCATTGCTGCGTCTGACTTTCAAACACAACTCTTTGCGCAAAATCCGCGCATTCCCACAATGGAATACAATCCCCAATATAGATCATCAGCCAACAGGGGGCTTGAAAACTGCCAATGTAAAGACATGTCCAAGGTATGTTTTCGCTGTCAAAAGTGCTGGCCTCTTGGGTGAGCGACTGGGAGAGCCGGGAGAGCTATCGCCTTCGTCGGCCTGATGTTTTCTAAGTCATTTGTTGAGGATAAAACGACCTCTTGACGTTTTTGGTGTCCAAGTCTTTTCGGTGACTGGAACTGCACCAGCTTTGCTGGACTACCCAGAGAACTGAAGAGCATTGAAGGACTTCTGCAAGTTCGGTCCAATTTTTTGTGGTTCAAAAATGGGGGTACCACGAACCCACAATTTTGGTCATCTTCAGTTACAGTTACAGTATCCGATCCTACCAATTCATGGGACTGAATGATTTTGGGCAGCCACTGTAGAATCTGTAGAGTCGGATTGGATGGCCTTCTTCTTTTTCTTGTCGCCCTTCTCTTTGACCTGCGCTCATGCGATTGCACGTGGGCTGTGGGTCCACTATCAAACAAAGCTGAATATGATGTACCCCATTGCCTCGCTGGAGCCAGGTGGACTCTGCCTTGATGTGAAGGGATCCAAGGGTTTGAAAATGCACCAAGAAGATCCAAGAAGTATCAACAGTGTTTTTCAATACGGAAACCTCAGGAATAGACCCTCCTCTTGCTCCAGACTTGGCTGATGCTTTCGCCTTCGCCTCCAACAAATACGGTTTCTTCGGTTGCCAATCCAAAGAGGATTCAAAAGGTCTGCAATTGATGAAGCTGATGAAGCTGAAGCTGCCAGAAGCTGCCAAAAGCGCGTTGCGCAAACCATTGGAGTTTCATTGGAGCCGGTTCCGAGGCCTCACTGGATCCAGGTGGAGTTGGCCTCACTGGATCAAACGTGAAACATGGGGCTGGCGGCAAGAGTTCTGCAACTCGCAGGAGAAGCAAAAAACGTGTATGGATAGGTATGATATATATATATATATATTATAATATATGTATACATATATATATATATATATGAATAGGTTTACTTACGAATCAATCATAATTATTGTATGTTTGAATATCATTGAACATATTATTAATATTTACTAATCGTTACTACATCGTGGATGTTCTTCACTCGTTGCGCATGACTTCAGAATCACCCTCTCCCAAGAATACTGGCGCAAATGCTCGGGGCCAGACCCTCCTTTGGCTCCAGGTTTGGTTTGAGGTGTTAGGCCGCGCCCAACAGACTCGCTTGATCCAGGTGGTGTCCGCCTGCAGCTCATGATTGTTCTCAGTCACTAAGTGTTCTTGTTTGGGGCATACATATACACACAAATTCAGTGTGTCACTATCTGTCAAAGTGCTGAGCAAGCCGCCCTCTGACTGTAGGCTTGGGTGCTGCTTTTGGGCCCTTCGCCTCTAGCAGGATGATGTACTGAACTTGCTAAAAGGTAGACTGAAAAGCTTAAACTTAACCCATGTGTGAGCCCGGAAGGGCCCATGAGAATCAATTTCTATCAATTTGTTTGAAATGTGTCTCAGGTCGCCCTCTGATGTGCCGAGAGAGAAATAGCCCCATCAACATGGGCGGCCCCATGTCCAAAAGGTGACCTTGCCTCACTGGATCCAGGTGGCGTTCGCCTCAGAAATCATGGATAGACTGCAAATGGAAATGTAGATGTAGACGCCTGCCATAGCCTGCTGCATAGAATGGTGTACATCGGTCCAAGCATTTGCTCAGGCAGCGACCCTACTTTTGGTCCAGACTTGGCTGCAGCTTTTGCTCCTCCTTTTGCCTGCAACCCGCTGTGAGCTTCGGAAAGCAAAGAGAGGTGTCTCGCCCATGTTTGATTTGAGCACTAATTCCCGTTGCAGAAACCTTGACATACCAGTACTGTGACATACTTGAATCCTTAGCCTGCAAAAAGGTGCGACAGTTCAGGAATCGCGACTAGCATTCTGTTGCCGTGTCTTCATGAAAGCTCAAGACCACAGGAAGATTATGCATTCAAAGGTGTACTTTCTTTCACTGAATAAAATCCTCAACCTCCAAACTTGTTGGTGGCTTCACACATCCCGAAATAGATGTATATAAACTGGGATCATCATGCCATCTTTACGCTGGAAATTGCAGCACGTTTGAAACTATCAACTTCCGTGGTTAAAATCCATAAATTCCCCGTTTCTGTAGCCCTTCCTTTTCTTCTCACCTTGCCATTTGATGGATCTTCATCCTCGGGCTCTTGTGGCACATCTGGCCTTGTGTCCAGAGAAGCTTGGCATCGGTCAATGTCCCCAAAGGACTGTCATATGATAGTATCCACAAATTATTGACATATGCAGCTATGATATATTCTTATATATTTATATTGGATTTACATGTATACAGTATCATCATAACAATCATGGCACTGCCAGGCTTTCCCAAGAAATCGCTTTGAGCGAATAACAGTTTGAAATGCTTCAAAGCTGGTCAGCCTGTCTTTGTCTTGGCAAAACAGCCTTTGCATGCTACCTTTTCATCTCTTACATTATATAGTATACAGTATAGTGCAATCACGAGCACGTTTAGAACATGCATTTTGAGACTCTCGAGCAAACTGCCCGGGCAGTGTCACTTTCTTTATTTATCCGAATTATCCCTTTCATCCTGGCTCATTCGGCAGTCTAATCAGTTTATTAATTTATAGTATATTTTCTTTCAAGCCTTGATTTCACATGGCCAGGCTTCACTTGTCACTGAGATGGAAGAATCTATTTCCTCGCTGCCGGAATCGTCTGGACTCAGTGTGGGAGGCTACTGGCGTCACGTATGTTGTCAAGTGTGCAAACCATGATACCCAAAATATCCCAAATCACTTTGATAGCTTTCTAGTTTGAATGGCACATTGACAATGCGGAGCCATTTCAATATCATTTCTGGAATTTAGGTACTTGCATTACTTAATGGATAGTTACACATGTCACATGACGTGAGGATACGTTAGATATAGCAACCGAGTCAATCAGTTGCTGTGAGTAGTGCCACCCTGAGTGTCCAACTCCGTTGAGTTCATCGAGTTCATCGAGTTCATTGAGTTCATTGAGTTCCTAGGACCCACTGGTCAAGGGGTGACACAGCCGGACAGTCGGAATGTTTAATGATAAAGCCTTGGAGCCTTGGGCAGGGACTGCTTCCTCCTATTGGACGAGGCTGCCTGGTTTTTGGACATGGGACATGGGCTCTTCAGGAAACGTCATCAAATCTACTGGCAGCTCACTATCCGAAATCCATCGAAATCCTGCAGATGAATCTGAAAACGATAAGAGAAAAGCATTGATTTTCCTGCATGGTGGACATTTCCCTGATGAACACCATTCAATTGCAACGACTGATCAAAATCAATGCCGTCTCAAATCGAGTTTAGTTGGTTGACCAACATACCGCTACCATCGACGTTGCTGGCCTGACTGGGCTGGTTCTGGCTCTGGCCATCTCTTTCTTGTAGCTTCTTTCTCTTTTGCCTTTGCCTGTTGATTGAATCCATAGCTGCGTTCAGCCACAGCGATGATCGGAGTTCTCGGTAATCAGAAGACGAAATACTCCAATGCAGTACCAAAGTAGTTGTCAATGGGTTCAAAATCCACTGCCTCAAGTAGCCTTGAACATCTGGTAGTGAACCTGCACTTTCCAGGCATTGACCAGCACAAAAAACGCAAGTTTCAACAATAAGAGTTTTGATATGCAAGGATGATTGCTCTTATGGTGTGCTTTGTACATCTTTGACATACAAAACGTTCAATCCTACAAGACTTAAAAACTGTGAATTGGTCCAAATCTTAGCACTGCCCAAAGTTTTTGTTTTGCATGCTCGAACATAATGGAACCACACAGACAAGTTTGATCTTTCCGGGATTTGTTGGGTCATCTCAGGGCAAGACTGGTCGGTCCATTGGGATTCTGCAAGCCCTGCAATGCCACCTCATCTAAGGCCTTGAGCTCGCAGTGGATGCTGCAAAAAATCTCGGGACACATCGCTTGGTGGTTTCAACCCCAAAAAACATCTGAGGATCATCATCCCATGATTGCCATTTCATCCCATGATCGCCATTTCCATGGCTTGAAAATGAAACATCCTTTCAAACATATTATGCGAAACATGAAAATGAAACATTGTCCCATTATACCATCATCCCATTTCATATATCTTAACATGTTTTCTGCCTGCTGACCATCAGAAAACCATCTCCGAAACATCGGCGGCACCTCCCGCACGGCCATCTTCAGCTGCTCCTCAATGACCTCTTCGAAGAGCTCTGAGACCTCGAGCAACATAGGAACACAAGAAAACTATATTAAAATCAATATAGGGAACAAAAAACACAAAAAAGGACTATAATACCAGAATATAAAAACATGTAGTATATGGGTATATAAATTTCCAAAAAAAATGGATATATAATAATAATATATACAATATGATACACCATACTACGACAAAAAACATTAAAACATGTCGAAATAGAATATACAAAGTACGTACAATGCTATACTGTACAATATCAATAATAATACACATACACACACTCATGTAATATCAAATAATAGAGGAAAAACTGAACATAATACATATACAATGTATTGTAATGTAGAAACATATCATACAATGAAACATGATAAAGTTGAACTGAGTTTAAATAGCACTGTGCTATGCAATATTGAAATGCAATTTGATGGCATACTATAATTTCATATAGGACAATGTAATAATATACTATCAACAAATATCACACGCATATACTATAAACAACACTATACATAATATGATACAAGATGATACAAGACAATACAACATTTAGAACTCTTTGACATGAATGAAAGTGATGAATTTCGGATGCAGAAATCCCAAAATAGGTTTCCCACTGTACCGCGAAGGCCCGGAGCTGGCATGCCGGTGTCAATTGGGATGCCCTCAGATCACCACTGGCAAAGCCATACAGCAGGAAGGTTGGCAGATTGAGAAACCTAGAAATACCTTTAAAATATTTTAAAATACCTTAAAACACCTTAATTTTTCATAACAACCACCAAGTTTCAGGCACTGCAATAGTCCAGGAGGTCAGAGAGTGTGAGCATATGATGGCCTCGCCTGTCCAAGACCTAGAAGATTGGCGGCACAGCAGACATTTCTGAGCAAATTCAGACGATCTGTGAGCCGTCAGTCTCTAATGTGGGTAAAACAATAATAACCCACCCATTTGGGAATGGTTTATACCACCTATTTATGTGATTTTGGGGATGGTTTTGTTTTACCACCATTAGAGACAAGTCTTCAATACTGGGGGCGCGGCCGTAAAGATTTCCTCCCAGCACAGTGGCACATTGAATCAGATGTCTTACCAGTATCTCATCATCTCCCCGAATGGATCTGTGAAAATCGCAAAGCAAAGTTTGCCGAATCTCCTGCTCATCATAGTTTACAGTAAAATCCAGCTGTTGCAATCCCAATGTCCATTCTTCGCCTGAGTAGCTGACTTGGGCACCTAGCACCTCCACAATCTCTTACGTTGGCAAACACCATTGATTTCACTGAGCTGATCGTCTGGCAGGGCATTTCCGGCAAAAAAAATTTGGGCACCTATCAAAGGGCACCCTGTCCGCATCGGAGGAAACAAAACCGACACTGATGTTTCCCTTCGGTCCAAAAACACAGCAACCCTGGGTGATTGAAAATACTTTACTTCCAGTGAACCCCCCCCACCAACTGACATATATATATATATTTTCCAACATTGATCTGGCATATATCATAGCAATCTATAATATCTGCGATAATATTACACATGTTCTGACATTTTATCTGAGATACGTTCTGGCATTTTATCTCACACATATCCAAACATTATATATATATATATCATTTTATCTGACATTCTCTCTCACATCGTATCTGGCATTCTATCTGACATTTTATCTGAAAATATCTTACATACATTCTGACATTTCATCTGGCACTCGATCTGACATATTTCTGGCATTGTATCATTATGACGTTTTCTCTGGAATGGTATCTGACAGTTTGATACATCTTATCAGGATTCTATATTCTGTTCAGGTCCAGCGAGCTTTAGAGAGTCGAGCCGGCGATAGATTCTGCGAGCACGAGGAGTAGTAAAGGAGAGGAGGACAAGGACAAGGAGAAGACCCTCACCTGGCAGGTGGGAAATGAGGGTCCGCGAATGCCTTTCCCCCAACATCTTACCCTTGGTGCATAGACTGCATCTGCAAATGCCCTGAAGTCATCTGCTGAGCACGGCACGACTGAACCGACCATCTCCATTTGGATCAAAAGTAGCCAAAGCTGCCTGGCAAGCTTCATATTCGCAGCAGTTTATATCATAGGGAAGAAGGATCCCCTTACATAATAGCAGGATATAGTAGGAGCATCACGGAAAATGGATGAACATCAAATAGCATCAAGAAACATTCGGTGTATTTGGAGGTTACCATAAGGTCATAGTATGCCATAGTGGTTTAATGTGGTTTATTCCACCAGAACCTTCCAACATTCCTCCCACTTGCCAAGTCCTGCATCGTTCCACAAGTCCGGCTGAGAAATCGCTTGGTCTTGGCGGGGGACGAATCAGCTCTTTAACAAAACGTACATAATAAGTGCTGGATATCTGATGATATCTGTTCATCAGTTGTTCATCATTTGTTCATCTATGTCAACCCTGGATTCACAAATCTTCCTTAGGATTCTGTTATATCTGTTATATTCTGTTGATTCAGTGCTGGAGGGTCACGGGATTTGCGCTACAATCAACTGGGATGGACCTCCCTTTGAGACCCACAAGTACTGGGATGAATCCACGGATGAGAGGTCTATGAATCCTGGCCCTTGCGCATCGCCCGGGGAACCCTGCCGACTTGGCTGCTTCCACTGCGGCTGCAGCTGGCCTGGGTTCGGACATGAGCTTTGTGGTTGCAAAGCCCAAAAAAAAAGACCCCTTCTGGTTCAACCGTATCATACCATGTCATACCATGTCATACCTTGTCATACCATATCACATGAATCGACCATGTCAACTGCATCAAGCATACCAATCACCCAACAACATCCAACAACAACCCTGACCCCTAAGCCTTAGACATCTTAGACGGGTGAATCACGCTTCTGCTCTCCCAATAGGTGAAAAAAAGATTAACATTGACAAACAATGTCTAAAGTCAAGCGGCCTGAAGGGCAGCAGGTCATCTGTGCGAGGCCTGGTGTAGCAATCAGCACCTCAGTGACTGTTCTCACGGTGATGAGCATTGCAAATTCCTTCGTCCGTTTGTCAAAGATTATAAGGATTCTCAAGGCACAATTATACAATACTATAAAATATACGTACTATATAACATTAATGGAATTCATAAGATTTCGCAGCGGGAGTAGTCTGAGGTGCTCAGTTCAAAAAACGACCGGGATTCCGGCTACGAGGTCGTGGCTCCAACTTCGCCTTCGGTGGAGGCTTTCCAATGCCACGCCGTGTCAACCGCGATGATTTCGCCTGCTTCATGGCCCAATGTGACCTCTTGGATCTGGCTATAGGGGGTTGACATTAATTACTATGTAACAATAACTAACAAGTACCAGAATAATCTTCTAAATCACAGAACCGTACAGAACCTGCAAACATCAGCAAGAACATGGAGAATTGGAAGACAAACCAAAATAACCAAAGTACCAAAGTGGTGCTGTTAAGAGCCTGCTGCTTGGCTGTCATCGGAGACTTTCCTCAGTTGATTCACACATCTTTTTAGACCAACAACCAACATGCTGCAAAAAAATGAAGGATACTGTGGTCATGCAAACCTTAAGAACTTGTTGACAAGCGGCTAACAAGTTTGGGACTTGACGATCTGGCCCGTTCAAGCGGGAACGCTGGCTGTCCAGCTGCTAGACCAGATGGTGGCTCGTTGGCATCTTCCAGGTACCAAGGCCTTCCAACGCAGTTACAAGCATCCAGAGGCACAACAGCCCCGATGAATGGGTCAAGGATGCAAACTGCAATGACATGCAATAACTGTATCTGATACAGTCTTGAATCTTAGAGATGGATGCCAGGACTCAAATAAAGTCAGTCAATCGAAATCAAAACCTGGTCACACCCATCACCATCTGAAACATATCCATGGCTTTCCTTAGAAAACCGACCCTTACCGCAACAGCCCCAGGAATGACCGAGACCAGTGGCCTCATGTGGGGATTGGGGGTATGGGCCAAAAACATCATTTGCTACCCCCAAAAAATGCGACTGGGAGTGGCTGGAAACTGAATCCGACTGGGGTTAACTCATGTTAACTCTCATGTTTCGGCCAGGCAATGCCAACTGATTTATGTTAAGTTCATATTATGTTATATCTATATATAATAAGTAATAAGCAGCCCGAATTAATCAACAGCCACATTCCAAAAATGATTGGCAATATTACTTTGAGTTGGTCCCTCCCTGTTAATGAAAATTAATCAGCATGTGTGACCCCCTATTAAACAACACCCTGCTCAGAAATCCTAATTCAGTGGTATTCGGGATATAATATTTCTTTTAATTGTTTTAATTGTTTTCAATGGTTGAAAAATAACTTAATGGTTGAAAAAATAATTAATGCCTTGAAGGGATGTCCCATACTCAATCTCACCATCTCACCCCATTGGGAGGGAGGTTGCCACATCTCGAACTGAAAAGAGACATCTCCGACCCATTGCCAGGCAGGCTGGTTGTTTTTTTCTGTATGACAAGCCCTAGTTTTTAAATTGGGGGAATTGGTGGGGACTCTTACCGTCTAGGGGGGGTTATTAATACGAACTTGGCATTACTAAGAATTGCATATATATATAATTATATATATATATACATGATTACCATAAGAATTACCAAATGATCAACGTTTTCTCTATCCATGGAATCCCAGGTTACCCTTTCCTGAACCCCCTCAGGGTATCCCAGGTTTCAGCTCAGGCACTGCCGCATCTTGCCACGTTTGGGCGAAGGAGGCCGGGCGGCTGCACCAGTTTCCACCATTTCATCTGGGCGACGGCCAAGGGTTTGTGCCAGCGGCTGCTGGTGACCCTGGTGGTTGGGGGATCACGTGATGGAAAAGTCATTGAGTCATGACAGTCATGATACAATTTTAAGATAAATATATGAGAAATCATGAGAAATCAATCTGAAATAGATTCAGAATCTTTGATTGACCCCGCGACCCCACTATTAACAAGAGAGTATTATATAACCAGCAATAACCAGCATCAAGCACTTGTCAACTTGTCTGGTTTGCATCTGCCCTCAGAATCCTCCAAACCCTCCAAACCAGCTGCGAGAAGGGAGGTCATGGTGCAGCGATACTTCTTAGGCAAGAGCAATCATCTGCTTCTGCGCCATCAAACTTCCGACCTCACAAACTGCTCACAGTGACCTTACTGCAGCTATTTTCGGTCCAGCTTGATCTATGGCTGGTCATGCCATCAGACTCCGGACTCAAAGGATCTTGGATGGCTGCACGTGCAAGGTCTGCGCCTCGTCAGCAAAAAGCTTGCTGGAAATTCCAGGGACCCCATGATATCCATTATGGCAGTCGCATACACTTTGCAGCTTACCATACCAGTATGGCAAGTGTATGGCAAGCTTTGGGGACTGGGAGCCCATTTCGGGTCTCTAGAAATGCCATAAAACAGCAGCCAGGTTTGCTGAATGAACATATTTGACAATTTCAGGAGTTAGGGACAAAGCACTCTGGCTGAGTTTGCAACGACCAGTGCGGTAAGAATCGCTATTCTCTGGCCTTAGACCAATTGCAGTAGTTACAGTATATAGTAATATATAATAGTATATAATATATAGTATATATAGTTATACGCCAAAATGCATCGAAGTGCAACAAAATGCAAGTTTCAAGGGAATTTCGCTGGAATCCTCTGCGAAGCAATCAATTTAGAAGGGCATGTAGAGTACCGTCCTTCATAATCTCATACGTGCAAGCTTGTGCACAGGGATGGTTTCTGACGACTCACTAGAGCATCTGAACAACTTGTCCTTCTTTCATATTCGCATTCTTTTCATGGTGACTGGTGACCGTTCAAAATCCAGACTTCCATCATCACCCCCGAATGCAGGAGAACCACAAGTTGATCTTAGACATTGGCTCTGAAGTTGACCAATTCCAGCTGACACTGCCTTTGCAAGCAGAAGCCGTCTTGTTCAAGGGATTTTGACACCGTCCCAAACGCATCTACTGCACCAGTAGCGGAGTGAGGTCACCTTCACTGTTGAGGAGGCAACACAGGAAGTCATCCACATCGTAGGACCTTCGATGCTCGGAGGAATTGTCACAATGGGCCCTGTAGCATCCAATGGCTACTTTCCAACATGAAGGCTATAGACAGTCTGTGACGGGTTGCAATGCTTTTATAAGCATCCGGCCCATCATCTCCCGTGCAGTGGTTGAAAATGCTGGTTGCTTCCTTGCAAGGACGCAATGAATCAAGAAAACTGCATGTCCGGGAAACAAACAGTTTCAACAAAGGAAAACAACGAATGCAGCAGGTCATCTTTTGAATCACTTGCTTCATTAATAATTATTCATTTTTGGGTTTCCTTCTTCAACATCCAAAGCATCACGTTTCTTGCTGAAACCATAAAACCTGCAACATCTGACTAGAAGAGGCCGCCACTGCCAATCGCCGCGAGAATGAATCCACTTTTTCCTGGCGCTGCTGGTGCTGCCGTCCATCTAACCCGAAGAACTGCACCGTCGCCTGCAGTTCTGGTTTCAGTTCCATGTCCAACAAAGGCCAGTAGTTCTCCGACCTCAAAACTGTTCTGAAGCAGAATGCAGCGGCGCAGAAATGAGTTTCATATAAGTATAGCCCAAGAGTAGATTGAGGTGCTAAGGAAACCGAAATTTGAACTTCCACAAAGTTCCACAAAGTTCTGGGGTCTCTGACTTTGGCTGTTCAGTTGTTTCCTCCAGCAGTGGCTCTTGGGTATCTTCTGTTAGCTCTGGCGAAAGCTCTTCTGAATCCTGGCACACCAGGTTTAGCCATTTGGTGCAGTACCACAATAAAATCCGCCGACCCCTGCCTAGTTTTGGCCTAGGCGGGGCGGCGCCTGGGATCACCGCAAGTGTTTGGCATTGCTGCGCGCAGGCCTTTCCATTTACTTTGCTTCTCTTCGCCCGTCCAAGCTGGTACGAGTCGGTTCCTTCCTTGCGCTGCTAAGGGCAACTAGGGCCTTGCTCCATTTTCTTAAGCCTTCCAAGCTGCTAGGTTCTACTCCAAGCTGCCCGGTCATGTCTCTATTAAGGGTTTCGAAACTGCCGTTTGGCACTTTTTGTTGTACCAGGGCCAACCCTTGCCCCAATTTCTTAAGCCTTCCAAGTTGCTAAGTTCTACTCCAACCTGCTCGGTCTCGAAGCTGCTCTTTGGCACTTTTGGTTCTACTAGGGCCACCCCTTGCTCCAATTTGTTAAGCCTTCCAAGCTGCTAGGTTCTACCCCAAGCTGCCCGATCATGTCTCTACTAAGGGTTTCGAAACTACCGTTTGGCACTTTTGGTTCTACTAGGGCCAACTCTTGCCCCAATTTTCTTAAGCCTTCCAAGCTGCTAGGTTATACTCCAAGCTGCCCGGTCATGTCTCTTTTGAAGATTTCGAAGCTGCTGTTTGGCACTTTTTGGTTCTACTAGGGCCTACCCTTGCCCCAATTTCTTAAGCCTTCCAAAGCTGCTAGGTTCTACTCCAAGCTGCCCGGTCATGTCTCTATTAAGGGTTTCGAAACTGCCCTTTGGCACTTTTGGTTCTACTAGGGCCAACCCTTGCCCCAATTTCTGAGGCCTTCCAAAGCTGCTAGGTTCTATCTACTCCAAGCTGCCCGGTCATGTCTCTATTAACGGTTTCGAAACTACCGTTTGGCACTTTTGGTTCTACTAGGGCCAACCAAGGTGTTAGGTTCTACTCCACGCTGCGCGGTCATGTCTCTATTAAGGGTTTCCCGGTCATGTGTCCATTAAGGGTTTCCAAACTGCCGTTTGGCACTTTTGGTTCTACTAGGCCCAACCCTTGCCCCAATTTCTTAAGCCTTCCAAAGCTGCTAGGTTCTACTCCAAGCTGCCCGGTCATGTCTCTACTAAGGGTTTCGAAACTGCCGTTTGGCACTTCTGGTTCTACAAGGGTCTCCTTGCCCCACCTTCTCCAGCCTTCCAAGCTGCCCGGTCATGTGTCTATTTATTCGTCACTGATGGCGGCATTGAAGCTGCTCACTCAGCCTCAACGATGGTCGGATTGCATTGAACCGGCGGCTGCATGCAGCAAAACAAAATGCAAAACTTTCCTTTTACAGGGGGTCGGCGGCACTTGGACGTTAGCCCTTTTATTATATAACTGTCAACTGAAAGTCAACTGGTTGATTTTTGGGCGCCCAAACGTTATGTCCAAAGACTAGAAATCCATTGAAATCCAGCCAAACATGTCATCTTTATCTTAGCAGGCTTCAAGGACAAAGCACCTCTCTGTGTCACATCCAATGAGCATCTGCATTAGCCACTTTGCAACATTGCCTTACCCATGCCGCGCCCTCTCAACACGAGCATTTCAACAGGTGCCTTCCCTGCTCCCAGTTGCTCGGCATCTTGCTCTTCTTCTTCGAATTCATCTTCATACGTTTCTTCCGCCTCGTCCCTGCACAGGACAAACATCAAACGTGTACAGTGTACAGATCAACATACTTCAACCATCTTCAACCAGCTTCAACCAAGTATTGTCGTGACACCATGACCAGCTATCCCCACGGTGATATTCAGAGCACTGTTTTCAGTGGAGCCCAGAGAAATCACTGCAATCACCGTGTGCCTCTGCTCATCCTGAGGCATCGCAGGCCCAAGATCTCTCTCCTGAAGGGCAAACACAGCCAGGCGGTGGTGCCGCAATTAGCGCAGCGAAATCGCAGAAACCTCCAAAGAGGTCATCATTGGCAAGGTATCAGCTTCCTGCCAAAGCTGACGTGAGCAGTTGACCAACATTGACTAACCAAGTTCTTGGATACTAGATGATACTAGATGATAGTAGTTTGCACCAATGCAGTGACTCTGGTGCGCGCATCAGGTCAATCTTATTTAGCATTGATGAAACAAGTAAAAGGTCTACGAATCATCTTTAACAAAACCCTCAGCATTCGGTGTGAATTGACACATGCCTCTGAATGCGGGGATGTTGCAGCCTGAGACCGCAATGCAAATGTGTACAGTACGTGACATGTGCAGAAATATCTGCCATCCATATAGGGTAAAATCCATCATTCTCTTGGTATAATGTGCCAAAAACTAGGAGCTTGGGACTGGCAAAAACCTTCAACTGCCATCCATCCTGGATTTCCCACGGTCGCTGTATCTTGGGCCCCAACCATAGCATGGTCAAACAATGCCTGAGCCACGACCGCCACCTCCGGTGCCATTCCTCCAGCCTCGATTAACACCAGCAGCATAAAGAACATGATTTGTAGTAGACCTATTATACATATATAACATATATACATATATACGTACATACTTCATTACATGACATGACATTACATAACATTGCATAACATAACATTACATTGCATAACATAACCTAGCACTACATAACATTACATAACATAGCATTACATAACATTCCATAACATATATGTATGTGTATATATATATATATTGCATAGCATAGCATTGCATAGCATTACATCACATTACATAACATAATATCACATAATATTACATAACATAACATAACATTCCATCACACATATATATATATATTGCATAACATAGCATTACATAGCATTACATACCATGATATTATTACATAACATGGCATTACATAATAATATAAAGCATAACATAGCATAGCATACCATATCACTACATAACATTACATTACATTACATAACATTACATTGCATTGCATTACGCTCTTTTATTAGTTTTGTGTGTGTGTGTGAAATACTACAAATTAACCATTTGTGGGTTCACTGTTATCCCAAGTTTGGCCACATGGAACCAGGCAGCAACACCCCCCGAGGCATGCACCATGGCGTGAGCCAATAAAGCTCGCGCCACCTCCAAGAAGTGGGGTATCAACCACAATGGGGATATACTGGAATATAGAACTTATATAACCAACAATATGGTTTCTGGGTTTGTCCAAAAATGAGGTATACCCCCCTTTTTCTGTGTAAATATATATATATATATATTGCTATATACGTGTATATATATATAGAGCCATTTCAATGGGAAACATGATGGTTCACCGGTTCACCAATGGATTTAGCTACTTTGTAACCGTTTGTAACCAATTTTCAGACAAACCATGAGAAACCGTACACAGTTCGTAGCTGTTGTGTGGTAGTGTTTGCTACTGGCAAATTTGTTGTACAATACTATTTGATAAGACCCGCGGCAGTTTGGTTTAGAATCGGGTAGCAAGCTCTTCCAACAGCTGCAAGTCGCCTGGTCAGTTGGCGACAACTCTTCCTCAGACAAAGCCGCTGGGGCAGGCTTCGTTTTCAGAGCGCAGGGTCAAAAAATTGTTTCAACTCACTTTTTTCCAAACGGTTACCCCATAAATTCCTCAACGCTTGAGGAAGCCACCAACTCTTCAGGCTCATCCAACTCTTCACCTGCGCCAAATCACCAGACAGGCTGTACGCATTTCCGAAAATTGTGGAGGCCCAAATTCGTAATTTTGTTACCTAAAATGAGCATGATGCAAGGGATTATGGCAACTGCCGTATGGAGCCCATTTTTTGGATACACCCAAAAATATGTATATAATGACAAAAGACTCGATTCTACCGGCCTTCTTGGAAGCCAGTCTGCCTCCAAACACGCCTTGGGACCAAGCACGACATTAAAAGAGTTCATCTGACTGCGCTAGGGAGAAAAGTCAGGAATCTTTGCAAAAAGCAAGGCATTCTCCGCGGAGCTCGCTGAGTGAGAATAGAAAAGAAACATGTGAGACTCTGAAAAAACAAACGGAAAATTGAGCCTGTCAAGCAACAATGCCATGCTGGTGCTTCACTTGGCAGCAGACTGCTTGCGACCCAAGCGAGGCCTGAAGATGTGGATGGTGTTGCTGCATTACAACACGAGCTTGTCATTGGTGTCAACAATGAATCCAAACAAGAGTACCTTGGAATACATTGGAGTCACCTTGGAATACCTTGGAAGTTGGCACCTACAACTTGCATATAACAACTTCACAGTAAAGTACTGTGAATACCTCTGGATTCTATTCCATATATGTATATATATATATGTACATGTATATATATAATATACATATATATATATATAATATATATATATATATATATATACAATATATATATATATAATTATATGTATATATATGTAATATTCCATATATTCCATGCTTTCTGTGACCCGCCAGGTGTCATCTATATCGCGCCTATGAGTCGTGACCTTCGGCGACTCAGGCCACAGGGCTTTGGGCGAACAAGGCTGTGCTGACTGACCTCAGCAGAAAATGTGGCGAAATGCCTGAGATATGGCTTCCAATCCATGGGGGTTAGTTCCAACATGTTCCAACTCATCCACTTTAATTGGATGTTCATGGATTTTCCATTGTAAACATTTATAAACATTTGTAAACCATACATTTTGGGGATCCCCCATGGAAACCATTGGAACCCCCCAAAAGGCAGCCATTGGAAACCCTCGTTTCTCGCTTGGGATCCCACGACGACTGGATGGTGTCCAAGGTCGGAGGCGCTCGTGCGCCCAAGACCCATGGTCCTTGTCGCTGGGAAACATCTGGAAACTGAAAGGGACCTGGAGAATTGGATGAGAATTGGATGAGAATTGGATGAGAATTGGATGAGAATTGGATGAGAATTGGATGAGAATTGGATGAGAATTGGATGAGAATTGGATGAGAATTGGATGAGAATATGATGAATAGGGTTGGCAAAAGTTGTGGAAGGTTTCTTTGGATATTTATCGGATATTTTGGATGAATAGGCTGAATTGATAGGATGAACTGATGACAAACTCCCATTTTGAGTTGTGCCAAGAAATGGGGGCCACACAGTCTCCAGGCTCGCGATGAAGCCTTTACAGGTCTCGATGACAGGCCGAACCTCGCTCACACATCTCACACACTACTGCTTAACATCCATGATTTATGGTTTCTTGAGGAAGCCATGGCTTTTCCAGTCAGCTATGTCTGCTATGTTTACCCTTTAGGCTACGCTTAGAAATCCCCAACAGAAATCCCCCTTGGGTCGCAGGCATCATCAGTCTCTTCCACCAGGATCTCAGGATCCTCTACATGCGCAATGACATCCTCTGGATCCTCCTCCTCTTCCGCCTGCTTCTCCGATGCGCTGGGGATATCTGGGGATATGAAGAAAAAACCTAAGATATCAATAGTGTCTGTTACATCCTATAGAAGTCTACAGATTGGAATATCTCTAGATACCGAGCTATTGAGCTACCCAGCTACTATCTAATCTATCTATATATAATTAGTATTAAATCGTTTCATCATGCAGATAGATGCCCTTCGTAGGAGAGAAATGGTATGTGATATGTGAAATGTAGGTGCAAATGTATATGCATGGTGTGTGGAATTTGGCATGACACAACACAACCCACAAATACATTCATAACTCTATAGATTCATATAAATTCTATAAAAACAAGATTATACAACTATACCAGTACTTTGGAAAGGCAGTTCATTGATTACAAGACAGCAACGCGATGAACCTCCACCTCATCCTCTGGAGTTCGTGGTTGAGGATGGTCCTGAACCGTGTCAAAATGAATCAGACGCACTGCCACACATTCAAAATGAATCCAAAGATATCCAAAGGATTCCAGAGAGGTAGATCCCTTCTCCCTGTGACTCGAAAGCTAATATCTCGGGTGAACCCCCACCACCAACGCACAAGGTAAAATTTGGTAAAATAACAAGACATTGCATTCACAATATTTACAGGGCTCATGAGGGCTTGTCACCAAAATAGCGGGTTGGCCGAAATGTGTGATCTGCCTCTATCTTTCGCTCACCCACTTCTTCCACATCATCCTCGGATGTCTGATCCTCCTTCCAACGTGCCAACGAGAAGCTGACAACATCTCAAGAAACATAATTCCACTTCACACAAGAACACACCTTGTACATTGAGGTCTGCTATGCCCGTGCCTGTTCAAGCCTTCAAGTATCTTTCAATGAGTCCCCAATTTTGACATCTGCATTTTGCAGCAAATCTGCGGACCTCCTCATCTTCATCGAACGGATCCTCCTCCAGGTCATCGGAATACTCAGCTTCCTGACACCCAGCAGCACGTTGAACGGTTCCAATGGACGCAAGTCGTTTTAAGGTCCAATGCTGGGTTTGTTTGAAAATTGGGTACTCCAAAATTTGATGGTTGATCATCATTTTCTGTCATTTTCCCATGTCCCTAATCTTCATTCATCTTCCCCATAAAAATCATAAAGCTGGCAATTTTATACAAGCCATCCTCACCTGCTCCTCCTCGGGTGGGAACTGTGCTGCGGCCCAGTCTTGATGTTCCAGGTCGGCCTGAACAAACAACATCAAACAACCAGCCTTGAAGATCCTAAGATCCTTGAAGACTGGTTTGGGAAGCTTCTGGGTGATCAAAATGCCACAAACATCATGTCTTTCACAGTTGACTTAGGCGAAATCGCGCTCAACATGATCAACATGTCTCAAGGGCGATCGAAAAATCACTGAGCCACTGGCAACAAGTCGTTGCGACGCTCGATAGAGCATGTTGCAGGTGACTCGTGCCGCGAATCGATCCTCAGAAGTTGCAGATAAAATCAAGGCTGTTACGGTCACGGTGCTTTTCTTGTCAATCCTGCCCTCCATATGCCCAAGATTGACAAGATGAGGCACGTGTGAGAAGCACCATGAAACATACAATTCCCCAGTGGTTTTCTCTCGTTGGGACAGTTGGAGGTTTTCAGCTTCGCACCGAATCTCCTGCAATTCTTCCTTCAAACATCGCCGCCTGGGACAAGTTCAATGATTTCAATGGTGCGTTCAAGCTGTTCACTGGCAATTCCTGGGGAACCGCATATGGAACTCTGAGCTGATTCCTGAGGTAACACCCCACTGGCCTCTGTTTCTCTGCGCGCCGCTTCAGAGATGGCCGCATTGTAAGCCTCAAACAGCACACTGCAGTTGAGCTGTGATCTCCAAGTTAGACTTTCGCTTCCAAACGGGATCTCCTACCATCTGTCCGATGTCCAAACAAATGGGAACAATCTCTCGAATATTGATGGTAAATGTGACCAAACCACATACAAGTTCGCTTGGTGTATCTACCAATCTTAATCATCCATCCAACTATCATCATATATATATATATATTAATATTATATATTATATATTTATATATTTATATATTATATATTATATTATATATAATATATATATATATTATATATATATTATATTATATATATATATATATATATATATTATATTATATATATATATATATATTATATATTATATATATTATATATATTATATATATATTATATATATATTATATATATATATTATATATATATATATTATATATATATATATTATATATATATATTATATATATAATATATATTATATATATATTATATATATTATATATATATGATTTTGCTGTATCACCCGTATGTTTCTTCTATGCACCCATTTTGGGACGCGCGTCTCATGATTCATCCCAAAGCCTAGCCTTGGACAGTATCGTTGTCACCAGCGGCTGCAGTGCCTGCATGGGCGTCGTCATATGGTCATGTCCAATACCTGGAGACCCTAAGAGAAACCCTACCTGTAAGCTGGATGTAGCTGGCTAAATCTTGTTAGGCCTTGATGTTCCACAGATCAAATTTTGTGCAAATGTAGATAATTCATGATAGTTCAACAAGTTGGGAACAGCGACAAAAGGAGAACCAAGGTTTATAGTATGTTACTGTTTCTTCGCCCTGTCCGAGTGAAACACATAAAATGAATCAATACTGAAACATCTGCAGTTTCATACTAGTACTGCGCTGATTTGTTTGTTCCGAGGCCTTCTCGTCTTCGGTGAAAGGCCACCTCACTGGCTCAGGCGGCGGCGTTGGTGGTACCAGCCGCGGCAACAGCTGCTCCATATGGGCCTCCAGGATTTGCTGAACATGGTGAAAAGTCCAATTGGAAAAAGTCCACAATAAATCACAATAAGATCAATAACTTTAATATTGACTTTATATGACTTTATGACACAGTGACGGAAATGGAAAGTCGTGTATCTTTTGACATCTTTTGACATCCTTTGAAATCCTAAGGATGTCACAATCATCTGGGTGGTGGCCATCCCGGGAGCAGTTACCACTGACTCCCCCAGCTGTTGGCAAAGCGCCGCAAGACGCCCTTCCAACAAGGGAAATGGCTCCTGGCGGCTGCTGTACATTGTCTAAGAAAAATTACGAAAATGGAAACTGCCATCATTCAGCTGAAAATGCTCTGCCACTTTGGTACAGTACATAGACATAGACCATGTTCCAGGAGTTGGGCTTTTTTAATGCCGAGGCAACGGTGCAGCTGAGGGCATTGACAAGCGGCTCTCCTCACCGATGAAGCCCCTCCAAAGATGGAGCCAACCACCGAGGCAGAAAGAGAGGTTCGCTGCTGCCTGCAGGAGGTGCCTTTAGGGGACCAAATTGAAAATGAGCCTTTATTCTATCTGAATTCTATCTTTTCATGCCTCACTGCAAAGACCAGTGCTTCTGCAAATACATGCAAATACCAAATCAAACGTATTGTAAACCTTGCTCACTCGACCACTGTTTCACTGTTGCACAAAATGGCTTGAGGCTTGAAGACTATTTTTTTATTCCAGTCTTGGGTGTAGAGATCTAATGTTCTAATGAGATCTGTACGCTTTACTGCTTGCTACCAGTAATCTGATCGGTTTCTGATGGGCCTCAAGCCGAGGATCGTCGAAGCGCTGATCTACCTTCACGCAGGCCTGTCGAGAGCCAAGCAGCTGGTGGATGGGCGTCATGAATGATGGACCAAACCTGATCAAACCATTAAAACTTAAGACACAAAGAACCTGTTGGTCAAGTTAATTGGTAAATGACTCCATTTTGGGGTACTCAAGTTTCACCAATACCTGAGTGATCGCAGCACTACCCCCCCATTTGCCAACAGGTACAGTCTCGCCTCATCAATGCCATCCCACTGCCGCACAAACATCAGCCCACCAGAGCTCTTGTCCTGTCAAAACAAAATCATCGAGTCCCTCAACATCTTCAACTTGAGATGATTCGAATTGATTTGGGGATGGGTCAAAACCAATAGTACCCCTGTAGTTCACATCAAAATAGCTGGGATTTATGGATGGTCATCCCACTCAAAATGGTATTTTTATAGGTATTGATCCATACCCATTTTCGTCCAAAAAAAAAACAAAAACTCAGCGTTCCGCCTCAATGGGACCTTCCCAAATGCCCAGGCGGTAGCGGACCACTTCAGGGCTCGCCTCTTTGAAGACCTTGCCCGGTAACGTGGAAAGCTTGGGTTTCTGATGGTTTCTGATGGTTTCTGATGGTTTCTGATGGTTTCTGATGGGTTTCTGATGGGTTTCTGATGGATTCTGATGGTTTCTGATGGGTTTCTGATGGGTTCTGATGGTTTCTGATGGTTTCTGATGGTTTCTGATGGGTTTCTGATGGTTTCTGATTGTTTCTGATGGTTTCTGATGGTTTCTGATGGTTTCTGATGGTTTCTGATGGTTTCTGATGGTTTCTGATGGTTTCTGATGGTTTCTGATGGTTTCTGATGGTTTCTGATGGGTTTCTGATGGGTTCTGATGGGT
>Ga0126342_10003522_pt1 | contig 25915 bp, 26 predicted proteins | sample Cyp1metagenome_FD_92528 | JGI IMG/M metagenome (GOLD analysis project Ga0126342, IMG submission 92528) | Coral microbial communities from Lord Howe Island, Old Settlement Bay, Australia - Cyphastrea 1 metagenome | ecosystem: Host-associated > Invertebrates > Cnidaria > Coral ... | reverse complement strand
TATATATATATATATATATATATATATACATTACATATATATATGTATATACATATATATATATATATATACATATATGTATATATATATATATGTGATATTTTTTATATCCAAGTGGCATTGCGATCTTTAAGGCGTATTGCAATCGGAGCATTTTTGTCATGTTGCCAGGACTCATGCTGCAGGTGTCAAACACTTGGGAAGGGGAGGGGCCACCCCTGTTCGGGCCTATTCCGGTCAGCTGACGGTTTGTGAGGCGCATCCCAAGACAAAGTCCCTAGTCTTTGTTCGCTTCGTTCATGGTCGGGTTTAATAGGATAAACCAGGTCTAAGCATATACTACGTAAACTTCACACAATGAACAATGAACATACTTAACTGAATTGAACATTGAACATACTTAACTGAATTGAATGAACATACTTATTCAGGTTGAACAATGAACATTGAATGATATTGAAGGCAAGGTGGGAAATGCATTCCGCAAATAGATTCTCGATGGGATATGACCTTCTTGCCAGTTTATCTCACAAAATTTCGAGTGTTTCTGTGATGACCGAGGTGTTACAGCCATAGCCCGAGGTTTTTCATGGGAAATCCCCACAATGTGGGGTTTTTCGAGTTATGTTTGTTGGTTTATAAACCCCCTGAATATAGTTATAAGTTTTATTTGCGTATCAGAAACCATAGTGACATTGGAGTTTTTTGTACGCACCAACTGAGCTATCGAAAACCATTCCCTGGCAGCGCGGTTCAGCTGCGCTGTTCAGCTGTTCTGTTCAGGTCGGTGACCGAAGAATCAACAAACCTTTCGTCGAAAAACCCGTGGACCGAAGAGATCGCGACATCTACGCCCCTCGGTCGCAGCACTCGCAGCACAGTTGGAATTTTTGCAAAGGGGTGATGATGATTTTTTTTCGGCTGGAACCTCTGGTGTAGTCACTGAGTTAATTTCCATGCTGGTCATTTCGGCAGCTTTTTAGATTGACCTGTTAAAGCGAAACTCTTTTAAAAACCCAACTGAGTGGCGAATGATGTCTACCAGAGTCTACCAGCTGCCCAGTTGTGCCAGTTGACCACTTCCGGGACGAGCCATCCAAAGTTACCAACATCATCGAAGCATGATGTTTATATTGATATTAATTAATGGGTTTGTAAGCATTAAATTTTGGGATCTTGATGAGGTATGAAGACACATGAAGACCATTGGAAACGCGATTTAAGCTGCAAATGCTCATCGGTTGATGGTTGGTTGGTGGATAATTGATGTTCAGAGTTCTGCATGCCAGAGACTGCAGGTGGGATAGCATTTGGGGATGGTTTATAGTTTATACTATAGATCTATAGCATCCATAAAGATGGTGATGACTTGGGGATGGTTTAGAAAGTAGGGTTTACAACATGATAGCCACATAATAATCCACCGATAGGGATTTATATACCCATAATATCCCGTCACAATATTGATAATTATATAATCATTATATCCACATCATACCCATGAACATCAAAATAATATATATATATATAAGTAATAATAATAATAATCATCATCATCATCAGGATTCCCATAGCCCATTCATTCCGTATGAGCTATTAGACATATCTTTGTGGATAGATTATGAAACCGGGAATTATACCATGGTAAATTAACGGTTTGACCCTGAAAATGACCAATTTATAGTGGAAACTCACTAGTCTTCCAACCCCTACAGTATCTGGCAGGGTCGAACTGTTAATTTACTGGAGGGTATACCATGGATTATAACGGGGATTATGAACTAACATCGACCATCCCAGAAAAAAGCCCAGCCGCCTTCGCCGCTTCGCCCAGGTCTATTACCCCAGATCCTCGGGAGGAGGAAGAGCTCTTCTCTCAACGAGGTGAGGCCCAGAAAATTCACCAAATGGTGGGAAACCATGAACGACTTCCATAGGCTTGTGTTATAAATAGGTTTCCTAAAATGTTGGTAAAATGATGATAGAAATAGAAATGATAGGTGAATGATGATGTATCTTGGTGAAAACACAAATCATGGCCAAATCAGCCTTGATACACCCCTTAAGAAGCTGCCTTTGTGTGTGTGTATCATTGCGGACAATATCCGGGGTACTATTACAGCAGCAATGATCACCACTGCTGGAGGATGACAAAACTAATTGATCGAAACCAGGGGTTTAATAACTCTAAATCCTTTCCCATCTTTACTCCCCCAAAATGAGCTGGTGTTGACTTTGTTGACTTTGGCCAAGAACAGATGGCCTTCTTCGGAGCGGAGAATTCGAGAATTCCGGATTGGCTCCTTACAACATGATTCTAGGATGCCATCCCTTGCGATGGACTGTTCAGCTGGTTTTCGTGGGGGAAATGGAACAAAATCATGGGTGTAAATCCAACTATTCGATGGGGATATACTCTAGTGGGATAGAACAGGATCTACCCTCTGGTGAACTAACATAGCAATGGAAAATCACCATTCTTAATGGGAAAATCCACTATAAATAGCCATTTTCCATTGCTATGTTAGTTCACCAGAGGGTATCCTTAAATGTTATTTCCTTTTTACATGACCTTGAGATGATCTCGGAACACATACTCATTTATGCACATGTACATGTTCATTTACATGTGTACAAAATATACATCATATAGTCTAGTTACACATATAATTATATATACATACATAATGTATGTATAAATATAGTTATATATATACTGTATATAATATGTGTATATATATATCCTCGGGTAATCACACATGGCTTGCTGGACAATTCCCGCCTTACTCCAGGGAGTCGGGCGACGTGGAGTACGTCTGCAGATTCGATCCCAGTGGACGCGTGAGACGGGAGGGTTCCTTCATCTACCAGGCGGGGTGGGGATCAACGAGAATCTGCTGGGTCAATGGAGGAATAAGGGTTCATAATCTGCTGGGTTAACAATGGTTCATAGTGGTCAATAACTATAGTCATAATGGTTAATAATGGTTAATAGTGGTTCATGCATAAATAGTATTAATAATGGTTAATAATGAATAATCATGGTTAATAACAATAATACTGGTTAACAATAGTACTGGTTAATAATCTTAGTAACGACAATCAACGATAATACTGGTTAAGGTTAACAATAATGTTATTAAGGGCTATTCGATCATGTGGCTTTTATCATGGAAAATCACTATTTTGATAGCTAAATCATCTAATGTTATTAAGGGCTATAACAGTAATGAAACCCCAAAAGTTGGGATATATTTCCTATAGTTTTAGTTCTTTTTTTTCCTTACCACTGCATGTAGAACTGCACGTAGAACTGCACCCCCCCCTTTGGGGGGTGATTCTCATGGGCTCCGCCAATGATGGATGATTTGACTGGGTGTGAATATTAAGCAAGTATTTATTTCAAGAGGTGTTGTTGGCCCAAAATAAGAGGCAATCGTTTTGGTGTCTTATGAAATTGATTGCTCCAACTTAAAGACTTATTGCCATTTTACACGGGAAACTCATGATGAATCGCCAGACATTCTGGGGTATCCAATTTTCAGACAGGTCCAAATGCATGATTTCGCACTGAATGCATGATAGATTTACGAGGTACGAAATATGAAGCCTGGATGAGCATGGTGGCTTGGGTGTCAACTCTCCTGGACATGGAGAGTATTTCGGTTGATTTTTTGAGGTGCAGTATGTTTTTTTTTCAAATGCCTGACCATTTGGATAATTTATCCTGCCAATGGACAACTTTATAGATGATTGTCTCACATTTTCTGATTGTCTCTGGATTTTTCAGCTGGCCATGTAGAATTTCTGATTGCGGTACTTCCAATGGTCATCCTCCCACTTAAGTTCTTAGGATCATCCTTGGTGGTAGCTCTCCATGACTGATCGTGGCTATCACCGCTTCGTGTACTTAGTTTGTTCAATTGTATTCAAACACCTGTTTTGTGTTGAACTAAATTCAACTATACTTTGTATTTTGGTTTATTCAAGCACCTTTTAGTTTATTCAACTATACTTTGTATTCAAGCACCTTTTTGATGTTCGTGTCGCGGAGATTTGAAAATGTTCAAGCCCCGATGATTCATGTTCCCCTTTTCGACTCTGTGAACCTAGCATAAAGGGTCTAGTTCCATAAAGGGGCGAATCTGGAAAATGATGATAAACCATGGGAATAGTGGATTTAAATTGATTTTTTTTTGGTGTAATTACATGTAATATAATCAGCCCATTCTGGACTCTGGCCATTTGTAGTTTCTTGCGATGTTCACGTCAAGCTTGCAGGAATACCTTCAGAGTGAGGGCTTTGTCATCCAGGTGGTCTGCGTTGGAGGTGCCAAAAAAGACTGGGGGTCTCTTCAGCAAGGGAAGCGAAAAACTGGTGACAAGCCCAAAACCTCGGTTGTCTGAAAAATGGCTATGGATCAATACCTATAGATACCATTTTTAGTGGGATGAACATCCATTTACCAGCTATTTTGATGTTCACCAGGGGTACAAGGTTTTGACACACTACCAAATGATGGTATCCCCAAATCCATTGATTCCTCATCATCTTACCATCTGGTTATTTAACAGTTCGCCATGGAAAATCACCATTTTTATATAATAATAGGTAAACCATCTATTTTCCATGGCTATGTAACAAATAACCAGATGGTATATGCTCATCTATCATATATTCCCATATTTTCCCATGCATATGGCCATTTTGGGGGGTTAGCATGGGGATTTTCCACATGCTATCAGACACCGCATGACGTACCTCTCCAGTGACACCGCTTTTCGGCAATTTGTTTTTCGTCCAGGCTAAACAGTGGTTGTGCGTTGCCTGAATCGCATTTGGCAATTGGATAAGTGGTTTGTTGGTGAAGGTTTTGGCACTTTGAATCCCCATTCCGACTGTCGGGTTGCTAGCTTCAATCCTGATAATCCTATAGTTTATGTTTAATCTATGTCCATATTCATGTTTTTGTATTATTATGTTTGAAATATCCATAAATAATATAATTCATAATCCTTGTATTTATGGTTTTGTTCAATCAAATCCATATTCATCAATGACCGTTCATGCAATACAAAGGAAATCATCTCCATGGCTGCTTCATTTTTTGTTCAAGGAACTTGTCCAGATAGCTCAAATCTCAAATGATACTACCTTTTTCCAAAATCATTTTCAATGGATTGGTTTGAGGGAAAATTTGCATGAAAACCCCCATATTTAGTGGGAACAACATCTATGGTTTCCGGTTAAGATTTTCCTTTAAACCAATCCTTTGACATTTGCTTGTGACTAAGATTGGATGAAATTGCTACCATTGTTGCGACAAATTTCCAATATTTTGGGGGTATATCTCCTTACATAGGCCTTACATAGGCCTTATATATGGTAGGTACCTCCAATTTAGGATCCTGAAATTCCCATTACTATTTTGTAACTTGCATCCTGTACTGTTCCTTGGTTCCGAGATGATTTCAACAAGACTTTGGAGCGTACGCGGAGTCCTTTCGACCCCGCAAATGAAAGGAATCTCTTCATGAGCCCGCTACAACTGCCACGGGGTATGCTCTAAGGGTTGTTGGGTAGAGCCCCAGAAAAAGACTTCGGTACTTGTACATCATTTTTCTATCCGTTGGGATCTATGATAAATGGCTTAGTCTGAAAATGTGGTACCCTAATACCCTAACAAGAATGAATTGCAAAAAATAATGGTTTTTCTATGTTTTTCTGGCAAATTTCTGGTAATTATGCAATTTTTCAGACACACCTAGATCTATTAGATCTGATCTTGGGTCGAATCGCTCATTTCTCGCTTGAAAAAGTTCCGAAACAGGCAACTCCTATGGCAATGCCGTCCTCTCTGGCGTGGTATCAAGGCGCGTGTGGTGAAAAAGCTGGGATAACTCCTTCAAGTGAGTTATCCCATTTATAAATGGGTGGTGGTTTCAAACATGTTTTATTTTCCATGATATTGGTTAATCATAAATATATGATTAATATATGAAATACATGGTTAATATATGGAATTTTATGACTTTCCATAATATATGGGAATGTCATTTTATCCCAACTGACTTTCACTCCATCATTTTTCAGAGGAGTAGGGCTCAACCACCAACCAGAATAGCTAATTAACCATCATTAACCATCATCATAACCATTAATATTAACCATTATTAACAGTATATTACCAACCAATGGTAGGGCTCAACCACCAACCAGTAAATGGGTGGTTCACTAACCCCATGTGCTCAGAAATTCGGTGGGCGATCCCCGACTGGGAAAATCCCGGAAGACTTGGCTCGCTCGACGGATTTTTTTCGACGGATGGCTGGTTTTCATAGCAAGTTGACATACCCATAGGATCCTGCTGGTGCTGGTATATATGCTAACATTGATTGGGTTTTTTTGTTGATGGGATCCATGGAGCACCATATTTTTGGCAGCACCGTGAATGGATCCGTCATGGGATATGGTTTTCGACCCAGGATTTGTAGATTTCGATCATCCTTAGAATGCCACGTAGCTGTCGACTACGGCCCGCTGTATCCGGAACAAAAAAATCATGCGTTCGCACGATGTATTTATACAACGATTTTCAGAAGTCTCACTCTCTGGCGTGTACTTCTTGGATTATATAAATATGAATGATTTCATGTGTACCAAGTGCCAAAATAGCCAAGATGGTAGGCACCGTGGACCCGCGATGCAAGGTGCGGAAATGAGGCAGTGTCACAGCAAGTGAGGAATGGAGGCCCGTTGGTCGCTGTGGCGCATCGTTTCATCATCAGATTCCCTCATTGCAATGGCCTCTATGATGAATAATTTGTCTTAGTAGTGGTGTTGAAGAACAACATCATCATCATCATCATCGTCATCATCATCATCATCATCACCATCATCACCATCATCACCATCATCATCATCATCATCACTAGTAATAATCATATAGTTAATCATAAATGGTATAAACAAACAATAATAGTCGTCGTCATCATCATCATCATCATCATCATCATCACGAATGATGAATGATAGTCATTTGGGAAGTAAGTTGCTGGCCCTATATATATATTATATATATAGCATGAATTTGGAGTCTATACCTTATATCCCGAACAGAAATGGGAATATACGCCAAGAACTGTGCCGAAACTTGTCGCAATATCGAGAGTGTCGGTCGATCTGGGCACTGTTTGATCAGTGAAATCCAGTCATTCTTGGTTATATATCCCTTCGTTACTGCTGATGATGCTTTTATTGCTCTGTTCCAGAATTCACAATCCCATGAAAATCCCATGAAACCCCAATGAACTCCCATAAAATCCCATGAAATTTCCATGAAAGTCCAATGAAATCCCATAAAATCCCATGAAATTTCCATGAAATGCTATGAAAATGCCATGAAATCCCATGAAATCCCATGAAATCCCATAAAATCCTATAAAAAAACAATGAAATTCCATAAAATCCTATAAAAAGCCCATGAAATCCTATGAAAATCCAGTGAAATCCCATAAAAAATCATATGAAAATCCAATGAAATCCCATGGGATTTCTATGAATCCCAGCCCACAAAATTACTTCCCATGGGTCGAAGGTTCTGAGCCTTGCCCGGTGTGGTTGCGACAAGAAGAGAAGATCATGGCCTCCAAGTTGCAGGTGCGGTTATTTTTGTTGGGACTTCATAGGGATGTAATTGGGAGTTATTAGGATACCCTCTGGTGAACCAGGCATCGGTTTCAAATTTTTCTGGTGGTGAAACCAATGGTGGGGCCACATACCCTCTGGTAAACCAACATAGATATTGAACATGGTGATTTATAGTTGATTTACCAATTAATAATGGTGATTTTCCATAGTTATGTTAGTTTACCAGAGTGTAATTGGGAGTTATTAGGATATATGGAGGTTTCCTAAAATTGGGGTACCCCTAAATCATCCATTTCAAATCATTTTAATTTGATGTTCCATGAAATAAACCATCCATTTTCTGGTACCTCCATTTTAGGAAACCTCCATATGATTGGTATACCCTCCAGCAAACCAACATAGCTATGGAAAATGGATCGTTTATAGATTATTTTAGCTATCAAAATAGTGATGTTCCATAGCAAACGGTGAAGTTGGCAGAGGGTAACTAGCCTCGAGGTGATCATCGGAAATGGGGAATTTCACCAAATTGAGCTATGAAAGTTATACCCAAGGGGTGATTGGGTATGATTTTGTTGGAATTACCCAAGCCAATGGGATAATAGGTACCCAATCACCTGGGTTTTTGGGGATTATTACTAGTTATACCTCTAGACCTGGGTTAGGGATTATGAACTAAACCATTGGGATTGAATTGTGGCTAGTTTTTTTTCCAGGGATTGTCATTGTCCAACTGGGAATTCCGACTAACCAGCAATCATGAAATGACAGTGGGTAAACTGAACACTGCCTCGATTAAAAAGGCCATTAAAACAGTGGAATGGTGACCAATCAGAAGATGTGGAATGGTCCCAAGCTATACATATGGATATATCCATATGTTTGCTGATTAACTCTAGGTTTTGCCGCTTTTGCGGATGAAGACCTTTTTTTGCCGTTTCAATGAACAATTGAGGAACATTATTTTGACTGACTCCACCTCCTGGCCATGGCTAAGCCATGTCCCATTTCGAAGTTGATGGTCGTGACCAATCCAGGACGGGGCCAATCTCATCTCATCATTTGAGCCGTGTTCAAAACCCCCAACTCGTTGATGATTCTAGGGTGGGTTAATCACAATTCATAGGAGGGTTTATGGTAATATACCCTCTGGTAATTTAACATAGCTATTGAACATGGACCATTGATAGTTGATTTACCTATTAAAGATGATGATTTTCCATATCTATGTTAGTTTACCAGTGGGTAACTGATAAGTGATGGTTGGTTGATGATTATAGGCTATATTATTCAACCCCTATTTCATTATTTCGGGATGATCATGATGATCATTAGCCATTAACTTAACTGGAAATCCCATTCTTAATCAACCATATCAACCATTGTAATGGAATGACACGCCTGTTGGCCTAGCCACAGGCAACCTCCCAAAACTCAACATTTCAGGTTGGTGAACTACAGTCATTCAGAACTTTGGGGATGATTTTTCAACTGCCAGCTGGTACTTGGCAAAAAAAACCGGATTTCATGGCTCAATCTTCAGAATTTATCACATGATGGTGAATCCCATATCTCGTTGGTGGTTTGGAACATGTGTTTTTTTTTATGACTTTCGATTCAGTTGGGAAATTGTCAGTTTTCCCAACTGACGAACTCACTCATATTTTTCAGAGGGGTATACTGAACCACCAGAGATGTTCAACATCTTGGATGGATCCTCTTAACAGTTTAACAGGGAGATTTCTTTTTATCTCCCAGCTTGGTGAAATCCTCACTTTTTGGTTAAATCATTATATAATGTTATATATATATACATATACACATATATATATACATACATATGTATATATACATATATATATATATATATTTATATTTATACAGTTAAAGAAACCGTATCATATTGGGTTGTTTGAAACACTGGCCGTATCTTTTTGTCAGGTCATTTTGTCACAGACACTCTTCGGCCTCACCCTACTCCGGTCGCAGACTGCCTCTGGGTCGGGCGTCCAGTCTAACTGGAGACCTGGAGATTCACCATGTGGAACGTTCAGAATGGTACCCTCTGGTAATTTAATGGAATTCAATGGTGATTCAATGGTGATTTAATGGGATTTCATGGGATTTAATGGGATTCAATGGGATTTAATGGGATTCAATGGGATTTAATGGGATTTAATGGGATTTAATGGGATTTAATGGGATTTAATGGGATTAATGATGGTATAGCCTCTGGTAAACTAACAGTTTGCTATTGAAAATGACCATTTATAGTGAGTTTTCCCATTAAAAATTGTGATTCTCCATAGCAAAATGGTAGTTTACCAGAGGGTATGTGAAATCCCCAAATGTGGAAAATCCCCAATTTAATATGGTATGTCAAATGTCCGTTTTTACATCCAGATGGTATGTCCGTTCGGAACATTTAGGTCGATTCGTAATGACATGAGAAACAAAAAAACACATATATATATATATACACATATGTACAGGATGGATTTGACTGGTTCTTTGGCTTTGTCTCAAAATGGTGGACATGCTCAGCAAGTTTAAGGATGGGAAACAAGATGATCAACGGCTAGAATCTGTGGCCTCGAAAGGAGACGGTGTACCCTCTGGCAAACTAACATAGCTATTGAAAATGGCCATTTATAGTGGATTTTCCCATTAAAAATTGTGATTTTCCATAGTTATGTTAGTTTACCGGAGGGTAGTACTCCAAATAACTTTTAATAAGCACATCCACAGTCGTCCGCGCATGAAAACAAGTTGACCCATGCCCCACCTGTCCCATGGAAGGTAGGGAGATAGGAATACAATGAAATGGACGGAAAAGAGGAAATACCCTCTGGTAATTTAACATAGCTATGGAAAATCATCATCTTTAATAGGTAAATCAACTATCAATGGTCCATGTTCAATAGCTATGTTAGTTTACCAGAGGGTACTGAATGTGAATGTATCAGAGTCAATGACTATACTATGCGATTTGTTGTTCCGAATGACCCTCAGATGAGCAACTTACTGAGATCTCGTCCATTTGGGGTATTCCAAAGGTTTTCACAGCCACGAATCTTAGTTCATGGAATCAGAAGATTGATGAAAGCACATAGATTTCAGACTTTATTGGATAAGACTAGCCCCAATTGCATGGGACAAATAACGGTATGATCAAATTTTATTGGAATCCAAAGAGAATCTCCAGATTTTCTCACACCTGCTTCAGCCTGTTTTTTTCATCTCGGCACAGGAATGCAATATCTTACATCATCGACGTGTGGCCCGGTATTCCTCGAGCGGGATTGGGGGTGCGCCGCAAATCATCTCGCGGGGGTTTTCACGGAAATCGTGGCACATCTTCGGCCCGTCTTCCATGATGTGATGAAGGTTGGGGACCCAACAAGAATATGATGAACCTCCAATTTTGAGGTTTGTCTATACCAATTTGTGGTTAAAAAAAAAAGGCAATGGTTTGAAGCATTGGGTTTACCACATGAATCATTAACATAGTTTTGCTGGGAACTGTTCTGTGTGTTCTGGCATTATTTGACTTGGGTGATGGCTTATGTGAGCACATATGCCATGCTCGTTGGAAAAAACCTGTGTTGTGGATGCTTTAATCCATTACTGTACAATATCAGTGCTAAAAGAGAACTGGCAAAGATTGGCTTGCAGCAGATCACATGAGTAGCCGACAAAATTATAGTTATAGTGGTTATAGTATAGTAATACTCATTAGCTCAAAATTATAGTAATACTAATTTAGTCTTGCTGCGCCTGGCCTTGAGGTTGCACAAGACCTTCATAACCGATAGGGGACGACCCTAAGTTGTCCATGGCATTAAATTTAACATATAATTTTGTCCGCTACTCACATAACAGAATTGACAGTCTCACTGCATGTTGACTGAAAAAATCGGAATTCGAGGGACCCTGGACTGGGAAATTTCGGATTCTTATCCAACTCTCGGTCAGTTTCCCTCGCTGATAATGCAGTTCAAACTGACTGATCGCATGTCACTGGCATGTCTGACATTCAGAGATGCGGTAAGGAACACTCCGGTGCTGAATCCCTGGGCCGTTGATAATATCAGAAAAAGTGGTTCAAACACAGACACGCGTAACATGTATAGTAATTAATGTATTCATACAATACATTGCATTATATTGATACACACTATGTAATTGCGAAGTGGCTTCATATATATATATTTCTATGTTCAATCCTATCTAGGATGGCAATCCACATCGAATGTATTCGAATGGCATTTTTGTGGTGGCTCAACACCAGCGAGTGTCCAACTAGTAACCCCCTTTTTTTTCGAACAAACCCCTACCAAAAATAACCGGGTAAAAACCAATTGCCCACAATATATTACATATGTATAATATGTATTTATGAACATAAAATATATACATATTATGGATGTATCCTGTTGTCCACTCTAAACGGTCAAAGACACACACAATTTGCCATTTCTGGCTGGTGGTTTCCCATGAATTCCCATGCGCCAGGCGCATAAGGACGATGTGGTGCGAGCGCTGCGGGGGTTCTTAGAAACCAAGCATCATATCGTTTGTTTTTGATGTATGCACTGGCTTTCCAAACTTAAAAGTGGTATTATATATATATATCATTATATATCATTATATATGTTTATATATGGCTATATATATCATTGTATATGATTATATGATTATATATATCATTGTATATGATTATATATGATTATATGATTATGTGACTTTTCCAAAGCACACATGGGTGCATACAGCTTTAAGCATAAAGCTTTGTTGACCATCAACAATGATGATTTCACCCGCATGATGGCGAACCAAGGATGGTTAGAACATGTGAATCGTCTCCTTGAAACATAGTTATATTGAATGGAATAATAATGGAATATAAATTAAATCTAGGTAAATTATAACGACCTCACTGTTCTCCCTCACTGGAAATCATAGTTAGTAAGGGAAATCATCCCCAAATGGCCTTAATTCAGGTTAGTGAACTATTATAATTTACCCAGATTAAATGGGACATCAAACATATTGGGGAGATATGAATAATAATGATTCAATTGATTCAATTGATATTGAATGGAATATGAGTTCAACATATTGGGGATATATTAAAATATATTAAATGGGACAAGTAGATGAATTTCATCATGACATATCATCAATGGCCATTTCAGGATCCGATTGATTGGAGGTACCTACCATATATAAGGCCTATTTTTCAGGCCTAGATTTCAGGGAATATCCCCACAATTCATATGGCCAAACATATGGTACGTTTACGTACCTCCATCTGTTGGATCCTGAAGATCTCCCATTGATCAATAACTATTTTTAAGTATATACATTTAAGTACTCATAATCCATATTAACCATGATTTTCCCAGCCCTTTCCTGCACCCCAAGCAGTGACCAATGACCTTCTTTTCCGTTGGCATGATCGGTCTTTTCCGTGTTGATCTGGGGGGAATCATCGCCGGCTGCAAGTTTCATCGATTTTCAGGTGAAAAATGTGTTCAAAACCCCGACGTTGGTTGATGATTAGTTCGGGGATTATACTACCTTATATACTGGGGATCATGATAATACAATAGGGGAATCCCTATAAACCAACCAGTATACCCTCTGGTAAACTAACGTTTTGCTATGGAAAATCACTATCTTTAATGGGTAAATCCACTATAAATGTGGTATTTTCAATAGCAAACTGTGAATGTTTACCAGATGGTAAACCATCATTAATCCCATTAAATTCCATTAAATCCCATTGAATCAATAGCTAAGTTAGTTTACCAGAGGGTAGATCATGATAATCCAATAGGGGAATCCCTATAAACCAAGCAGTATAATAGGTTTGGTTCATGGTGAATCGCTGAGGCAACAATCCATGAAGATGAGGCTCAATTCCTTGGGCTTTACGCGCGCAAGGCAGCAGACGAGACGGAGAATGGGGCAGAATTCTTCCTGAATTAGGGCAACGGGGAGAAAATCATGATGAATGGGATTTAATGGGATTTAATGGGATTAATGATGGTATAGCCGCTGGTAAACTAACAGTTTGCTATTGAAAATGGTGATTTATAGTTGATTTACCCATTAATTAATATCATTGTGATTTTCCATAGTTATGTTAGTATACCAGAGGATGGCCTTGATTTTCCTTGTTTGATCGTTTTCCTTATTTGATCGTAGACTTGATCTTCCATCACATCTAGGATTTCTAAGGGTTACAGTAACCCAAATTTACAGGTTGCAGGTTTTTTGAGATCTCATTTGTTGGCTGATTTTTTGTTTGGATGACCGTGCAAACGTTTGTTTGGTGCTTGTCGCAACTTTGCATCGTTTCAAATGTGCAGGTTTGTATGCAAGTGAATATGGGGTGGGAAATATGTGCATGTTTTTCCTAGATGAATGGAGATATGAATATCAATAACTACTAACGGTTACAAACTACCAGCTATTTTGTTGCTCAGGCTTCCTTGGCACCATATACAAATACCATCAAGTACCAGCAAACTAGGTTACGCAGTGACAGGTGGCCTGTGGGCGGCGGCGGCACTTTTATCCTTCATGGTCGCCATTTGCAAATCTTTGCCATTTCTTTACACATCTGTGCAGGTGGGAATTTGTCATTCACATTCTTGTTGCGTCACCACACCCCACCCCACCCCACCCCTGTATATATATATATACGCAAGTTACTTGAACATGTTATCAACGTAGCATCAAGAGCATCTTCCGAATGACTTCAACATGTTATCAACGTAGCATCAAAAGCGTCTTCCAAGGTACTTCCACATGTTACCAACGTAGCATCAAGAGCGTCTGTCCAAGTACTGCAACATGTTATCAACGTAGCATCAAGAGCGTCTTCCGAGTGACTTCAACATGTTATCAATCTAGCATCAAGAGCGTCTTCCAAGGTACTTCCACATGTTAACAACGTAGCAACAAGAGCGTCTTCCAAGGTATTTCAACATGTTATCAACGTAGCATAAAGGAGCTGGTCCTAAGAACATTAACATCTCCTCCCACCCCACCCCACCCCATATTTATGTATATATATATACACAAGTTACTTCAACATGCTATCAACGTTGCATCAAGAGCGTCTTCCAAGGTATTTCAACATGTTATCAATGTAGCATAAAGGACGTGGTCCTAAGAACGTTAAGATCCCCCCCACCCCACCCCACCCCACCCCACCCCACCCCACCCCATATATATATATATATGTATAGACATCACGAAAATCACACAAAAGGCACAGGCCACCGGCCACGGCCTTAGCAACGACTGATTAGGTAGCTTCACCCAAACCAAGATGGTACCAACAAAACAATTGAGCCATTGGAAATAGCATTCCTGGTCATTGGAGAGGGTTCTGAACCTACGCTTTAACAATAAACAATATTGGGGATTGTGGGAAACCATAATTAGCAGGCTACATATGAACCAACCAGTATGATGGGATGGGAATAGCACGGTACTTTCATGGCTCCATTTTGCTGGATGGCTAGTAAATATTACTACTATGGATCTTACTAATCCCGAATAAGCCAGTTAGATCCAGTCAGTATCATAATAGATGTCCTTTTCCCATTGATTGGTTGATTAATAAAGGGGTTTGAAACTACCCCTTTAACAACAGGTTTCTTTGATGATAGATGGTATACCATACCAGCTCCCGGCCCCTCTATTTTTACCAAAAGGACATTATTGGTCAGTAGAACTTTTGATCTTCACCCATCAACTCAGGTACCCTCTGGTTATGGTTTAAGGGTTTGCTCTTGAAAATGGCTCATTGAATCCCACTTACCTATTAAAGATTTGGTGATTTTTTATAGCTGAAATGATCAAAGGGTAGAATGATGTGCGCAGAACCCTGGAAGATCACCATGTTCATAGCTCAGTTGTTCATAAACATAGCTATAGAAGCATGATTTCACAATGCTATAGATCTTACAGATCTTACCCTCTAAATTATAGCATTATTTACCGGATAAACTTTATAAATCATCAATTTTACCGGGTCTTTTTCATGGCAAAAAGTTGTTGCTCTAATTGATTTCACCGTGCCGTGAGGTCCTTGCCAAAGTACTCGGCTGAAGAGGTGCGCGTTTTTTCGCAACAGCGATCAACGTGGGCACAACGTGGGATCTGGATCTTTAGATCTTTTTTGGAACTGGGATCTGAAAAATCTGGGAAAATCTGAAAATTGATGTTTTTTTCTGAAAGATCTGAAACTAGTTCAGGAATACTGGAAATAAACTGTTCAGTAAACATCAATAAATCAAGATTTGAGCTTCAATCATCAGGAACCACCCTATGATCTGGCCAAAAGGGTAAATTTTAACAGGGACTGGCTTGGGTACTTCAATTTTTTTTTGATATCCTTGGGTTCATCTTTGGAGATAAACCTCAGGGCCTATAGGGGTTATTTGTAGCCATAAGATGCCATGCTGACGGGTGATACCACCTGCTTAAAGTTGGGACTTGTGACGGGTGAAACCACCCACTTCCCTGCAATGTGGTGCCCCCTAGTTATGTTTGTTGGTTTATAAACCCCATTAACTATAGTTATAGGATGTTTTAAGTACCATAGACCATAGTTATTGGAGTTATTTGCACCAACTTAGCTATCTAGGAGGCACCACTTCCCTGCGCGTTATAGATCCTAACAGATGGTATAACCCGCATAATGCGTAGAATAATTATGAACATTATGATCCGATACTAGCATCATCCGAACTTCCAGTTCTGGGAATCATTCTTCCCAGATGCTGTGTAATTTTTATTTACCAACATTTACCCGAACAAATTCACCCAGTTTTGTACAATGTGAGTCCCCCAGTTATAAGTTGGTTTATAAACCCCTATAGTTATAAGTACCATAAACCATAGTTATTGGGTTTATAAACCAACTTAGCTATCTTGGGGGCCTCACATTGTAGGTAAATATTCCAGCACCATGCTTCGCGAATCTGGGTATGGATTCCCTGCCCACACCTCTGTGCAGCTGCTCAGGGCGGCGACGAAACGGATGGAGGAAGGCAGAAATTGGTTCGGGAATGTTTTTCAAGGGTTCACATGGCAGGGAAAAAATGGTGTTTTTTCATGGGGCTGTTATTCTATATCGGAAAAAGATGTCTTCAGATGTCTTCAGAATACGTGATAGATCGTGATAGAAGATGAAAAGGAGGTTAGATTCAATACTACAACTGGTTGGTGGTTTGGAACATGTTTTTTTTCCCCATATATTGGGAATAATAATCCCAACTGACTAATATTTTTCAGAGGGGTAGGTATACCACCAACCACTACAAAATAAGCATGTGTTTATCAAGTTTTGGTGGTTTCAATCCATGTTTTGTTTTTGTCATATCCCCGACATGCGAACGCCGCGCCGCAACTCCCGCGGAACCCTTCGGGTTCCGGGACTTGCCAGGTCTTGTGCTAGCCCAAGGAGTCGGGTATCTGATGTGTGCCTCGGTTGCTGATCGCTAAGTTTCAATGAGAATTTGGAATGGATGGAGTGTTTCTTTCCATAGTTTTTGCTCAATATCAATCAGATTTTGAAATAAAAAACTATGGAAACATGGAGTTGTGGGCATGTTTTGACATGGACATCTGGAAGATCAGGATTTCACCACAATGGGAGTTGGAACAGTTGGAGCCGAAAAAAGACCTTAAGCTTCCAAGTGACTTTAGGTGAGCCATGAAAGGTTGGTGCATTTTGGGGGACAATCAAGCAATAGTTTAACCAATCGTAGGAGATAATTAATATGGTTATAATATGACCCACCCCCTAGAAAATTATTCCAGAATATCAACCATAGTATTCCAGAATATTTTATAGTATAGTTGAATATAGGAGATATTACTATGTTAGAATATCAATATATAATATCTCCTGGTTATGGAACAATGTTAGACTACTATGTAATTTCTTGGCGATTATGATAGGGAAAGCTGTATCTCGCAACTAGTATATGCTTGTTTTTTTGATTGGATAGGGCTATTTTTAATGGCTCAAATCAGGTGCGGAATCTAGTAATAAGATGTAATAAGCATCGTTAGATGGGATTTCCAACTGCCCAACTGTGTTGGTCACATCTTTTGTCGGGTTCGACACTGCGTTGGATATTGCTTTCCACTGCGGGAATCGTAGCCATAGCCAATGTTGACTTGAAGAGTATGTGTCCGAAATAATTATGAATACCCTCTGGTTATTTAACAGTTCGCCATGGAAAATCACCATGCTATTAATAGGTAAACCATCTATATACCATCTATTTCTATGGGCCATGGCTTCCATGGCTAACTCTGTCATGATTCGACAGGTGGATAAGCAACCCAGATGTGCTTTCCAACATCAGAGTCGATGAATTCATAATTTCCATGTCCGAGTGGCAGCTAGGCAGATGACCCACCTCTAAACATGGGAATCGGAAATCCCTCTGTTTCACTTCAGATACAGTAATCATCTACAAATACAAGGTGAGGCCCCCCAGTTATAAGTTGGTTTATAACTCCATCAACTATTAGTTAAGAAAAATGGCATAGCCTCCTTAAACCCTGGTTAACTGTTAACTAAGTTATGTGTCTCAACTTAGCTATAAAAAAAGGGGAACTTTGTTCCAGGGATGGACGAGAGAGAGGTTAGATTTGGGTACACAACAAGCTTCCCCTTGATCTACACCCCAACTCTTGATGCTTACCCTAAAAAACCAAACCTGGCGACGGGCAGGCTCCACCATTTCTGGTTGGTGGTTTGGAACCATGGAATTTTATGACTTTCCATATATTGGGAATGTAATCATCCCAACATATCCCAACTGACGAATTCATATTTTTCAGAGGGGTAGGTATACCACCAACCAGATTTAGTTGGATCATGTTCTCTCCGAAACGCCTCCATTGATGATGGATGTTCCTGATGTTCCATTGCCACGCTTGATTACCAGAGGGTCAATCTCAATGTTTGATGGATGATTTCTTTTTTTGCGGGCAAAAAAAAAACGACCCCCATCTCCCTTGCTTCAAAGCCTCAAAAAGTGCTTGGTTATCCTGGGAAGATGATCCCAGTTGGAATCGAAAAAAACGTGTGGAAAAGAAATTGGGGGATGTAAAACCCCCTACAAATGGCCATTGAACATCATTTAACCATGATTAGCCATGATTAACCAGTGAATTAATCCTCTCTCCCTATTACTAAACCTCCCCCAAATGGTAAACACAGTGATCTATTTTTATTCTTCGGAGGTATTTTGTATTAGGGTGCCCCATGAAAGACTTCAGAGTGTCATGGTAAGACATGGTTGGATGGGGGGTATCTATGGGTATCTATACTATAGATATTTCATGATATTCATGGTGTCCCTGCAGCTCGCAGCTGAAGTGCTTTAGCTTTCGCGAGTCGTCCGCCACGATGGAGCGCCGCCGCTTGTGGGTGGAAACAGCGCCCGTCATGTCAACACAGGGATGTGTGTTCAACATGGCGCAGAAAGCACTAAGCACTAAGATGGCTTGAGACCGTTGGATTTATCTGCCTTGGATTGCAATGGATCCTAGAATCAGTGTGGTTCAGATGTTGAGATGCATTCAGCAACTTGGCCGGGACAGCGCTACCTCAGTTACATTTGTTTGGGTTTCTCAAAGGTATTTACAGTCGTATGGCCCAGGCTCAAAAGGCCCCCAGAACGCATGGCTCTAGATACGTACTGAATTGTTTGGTGGTTTCGCAGTTTCACATGATGCTTACGCATTTTCAAGTTGATCACACTTCAGGAAGCAGGGGGTGGGTTGATTCCACCAGGCCGTGCTTCGAAGAGACAAGCGCCGAGATCGTCAAGCAGATTCAGCTGGACATGTCAAGGCAGCACGACGACCTTGGAAAAACCTACTCACGGGCCCCTATATGTGGGTGAACATATTGCACCTATAATGGCTGAATGGGTTGCTTGAATCCTATTTTGGGTAGGTCCGTTGGTACCTCACGTCTGAGCCATGCTTGTTTTGACGGACCTCAGTTTGGGTGATGTTGGCAATATATGTAGGCACATCACGGATTCTGCATTGCTTGTGCTTTTGCACGGTGGCGCATGACTGTTAGTACCCCCGTTGTCACTGGATGGAGAGCCACACATTTTGATGTTTGTGTGTGTGTGTTTTCGGCGGGCTAGATGAGTTTACCAGTTCAACATACATCCCACTGCAAGTTCAACTGTAAGCACAGGAGCAACAAACACCAAAGTCATTTGTTCTATCCGAATGCAGCCATGTTTCATCAGAATGCGGCCATGTTTCATCACCTAGGACAATGCTTTTACATGGGGACCAAGAATCTGTGTTGGTCCGCGAAATTTTCCATAGATCTTGGCTGGTGGTTTACGGTTTCGTTTTCTCACTGGAAGTATGCTTCAAATTCTTAATTGTTTGGGTCACAACCCTGTACAGACTGGGATCTATCGGATATACAGTAGGTATACAGTAGGTCAACAACCCGGTTGCTATCGATTCTATAGGGGTCATGTCTGCACCATCCCGTGCACTCAGGAAGACATGTTCCACGCGGACAGCCTGAAACTCTTTGAGGCCATTCAAGGTACGGCAGATCAGCTGCGCTCCATGGTAAGAGAAGCGTGCCCGGACATAGCTGTCAAACTGAGTGAAGCCGATGTTGACTTTTCCCCGATGATTGTTCAAAATTGGATGGTCGACATTTTCATCAATGTATTGCCCACAGATGCAGCTGCAAGGGTGTGGGGCCACATCATCCTGGACAATGTGCCAGGATTGCCACTCAAATTTTCGTTGAAGTTGTTGCTGAGCAGCCGGAAACAGATCCTGAAATCCTTGCCGGAGGACCTGAATGAGGTCCTTACAAAGATACCCAGCCGAATCCAGTCTTCTAAAGATGTGGATTGGCTGTTGGAGATGGATCTGACAACGGATCCGGTTCAGAACTCCGAGATCGCAGAGATTACTGTAGCTATGGTTCTCCCGTGGCTTTTGGTGCCTGGGCAGGCTGCAGTGCACCAGCCCCATGCTCGTGGCCCTGCGAGACCACCAGTGTTTCCCAAGCCGTGTTTGAAGGGGCACATTCAATTTGTTGGCTACTGTTTGTGAAGCCATGCATGGGACGAGATTATACTTGTCATGTCTAGTGTTTTCAAGACTTGAGTGCAAGTTCAGTGTGAAATATGTGGAAGTTGACAACATTGGTTTCCTGTGCGTAAGCTGTCGCGATTCCTTGCCAAGTTGCGAAGCACCGAATTTGAAATTGCACGATCACGAGCCAACCTGAGCCAAAGGCTTGCAGTTTTAGCACACAAATAAGATGCTAGTTGAAGCAGGGGTTCAGGTTGCGCAAGTTCCATGCAATGGGGATGTTTGGTGTCAACGTTTCCCAGAACGGTTTTCATACTCCAAAGCCTCACTGATGTTTTGGACCATTTGCTAGGTCCTAGGTCAACACTCCATTTGGCATGCCACAAAGCGTTGACGCCACGTAGTCCCCAAGTTTCTATCTTCCAAGGCTCCACCACTGAGTGGATGAGATGTACCAGTGTACCCCATGGATTTCATGGGGTTGTGATGGAGTGTGAACGGATACAGACAGTGACCCACGAAGGTCAACCCGGTTCTCAGCGGCGTTAGTGCCCTGCCAGCGCCTGGAGAGATACCCGGCGTTCAGGGAGAAAAAAGGGGCCAGCTGTTCTAGCACAATGATGCAGAATGTGTATAATCCGCATTCTGTCGTGCGTGCATTGATCCTACAATGTAAATATGTATACATGTACCATTAACATATTACCTTCCAGTGTTGTAGGTTGGTTGGGCAGGGTCTCACTGGGGTGTGAAACATGTCTGTGGTTGTGTGAATAGATGATCTTGTTGCCAATTTTGGCTCAAGATCATATATTCCACCTGTTTTTCTTCCCCACCCTCGCCGCCCTGATCCCCTTTGCGGGGTGATGGGCACAGGGTCTTAGTGTGGTTTGTCATCTACTACCCTGTTTTCCTAATATTCCAATGAAAACCTTAATAATAAAAATAAAAAACTCGATTTCAAATTTGATTAAATCCCTTATTAAAATCTATATAAATTTGCCAAAAACTGAATTTCGAAGCTTTCCTCTAATATTCCAATGAGAACCGTAATAATAAACATAAAAAGTAAAACTTGTGAGATGGGACCCTAATAAAAACCTCCAGGTGGCATTCATTTTACTAGTATGGGGTTGAACCCATTGTTTCACCATCCTGTTCTCCGATTGATTCTCAATTACCACAATTAAGGATCCAATTGTGCCCAACCAAAAAAAAAACGGAAGTGCCACACCAATCCTTTTTTTTTTTACTTGGCGGAGTTTTAGTAATAGGAAGAAGGGATTAACCATGACTAACCATGATTAACCAGTGAATTTGGAGGGTTGCCCAACCAATTTTTCCAGACAAACCTAGCAGCTGCCGATCTCGCTAAAGGTCACACAAGTCAACGGCAGATGTTGCGGAGTCTGAGGAGGCGACGACGGATTTTTTTCGTGGTGGTAACCCAGGATTTCATGGTGATTTAAGGGGTGATTTTTATGGGGATTAAATGTGATGGAATGGTGATGTGTGATGGAAATTTCACCCATGATGAATGATGATTTAATTGTGTTTTAATGTTGCGTTCATGGTGGTTGATGCTGATTTGGTGGTTTTTTTAAGGGTGATATCAGGATATATGACCGACTGAACCGAGTGGTTTTGGGGGAGCCAGTTGGATCTATGAATTGAGTTTCCCAACCACTGTGGTTCGTAGTTTTTGTTCAATTAGTTTAAAATATCAGGAAAAAAACTATTTATCCCAATTATTTATACTGGAGTGTGTTTTTGAGTATGAATTATAGTAATTGAGAGATTCCGCAGCAAAATACAGTAAACATGGTCGGAAAACATCATGTTTTACCGACCAAGACACATGATCACATGGATTCTGGATGCAAGCGGTGGTTTCACCTCCAAGTTAGCCAACACGTTTGGTGGTTTCCGGAATGTTTGTTGATATTGCTCTATCAGAAAATGTGCACGACAGACTTTCACGATTCTCCAGGTTTTTCACTACCAATATGCTACCAACTAAGAAATCTATTTATTTTTGTTTTTTCTGAATTGCTGTATATAATGAAAGAATTTTCTGAAAATAATTGAGTAACCCAACCACCACACGAGCTTTGTTTGCCTGTATGAGATTTTGGACCAGCTGAAATTGTGGTGCAGCCAACATCACATGTTGGCTGATGTCCAGACCAGCAGTTTGAAAAGTGGAGCGATTAATGCAATGAAAGTTGACGACATTGACAACACGGTCCCATTATATAGTTATATGAGTTATAGATATAATTGGATATACAGTGTATATATATATAGATCGTTCACTTGTCAATGACAATTTGTCCAGCACACATTCCCCTGTCACAGGCGGATCTGATCTGTGTACTGCTTGTGGTGACTTGGCAAATCTGCAGCCTGCATTGAGATGGGGTACTTTCACTTTCAACATGTATTGGTTTTTGTTGATTCACTCTGCTCTTGAGACTCTTTGAAATCTTTGTGTGTGGACTTGCCCGCTTTTGCTACACACACTGGCTACAGTGTATATATGTATATAGAATACATTCAAGAAACTTGTAGTTTCGGACTTCCAGGTTTTTTTTCGAAGTCGAACGGATCTGTTTTATTATTTCATGTTCATGATAGAAGTGGTGGAAATTAGAAACTGGAGTATCAGCGAAAATGCCATGTTGATGCACATCCATATGTGCCACGGCCAAAACTTGGGTGAAATGGCTATATCGAGGGATGGTCACCCATTTTCATTCAATGCGGGGCCCCCTAGATGGCTAAGTTGGTTTATAACTCTAATAACTATGGTTTATGATGCTTATAACCAAACCTAATGGGGTTTATAAAGCATCTTATAACTGGGGGGGGCGCACATTGTAGGGATTCCCATGAGCAGGATTTCCTAATAATGGTTGGATGAGATGTTTTGACCATGGTACATCTATTTTCAGTTTCAATATTAGCATCATCCGTCCTGCCGCTTCAAACCAGTGTAGAAAGTCAGTTGATAAGATATGATACGCTCTGGTAAACCAACATAGCTATTGAAAATGGACCATAGAAATAGTTGATGTACCTATTAAAAGTGACCATTTTCCATAGCAAAATGTGAGTTTTCCAAAGGGCATCAGACTTGATCTACCTATCGGTCAACGTGTCAGTCCGCCCCAGGCGCGACACAGCGAACGCACGCCCAAGCAAAAGGTGAAAGCGACGGTGTGGGTCCCAGGATGTGGGCCACTGGAGACCTGGGGTAATGATTAATAAATACTAACTATGATATATATATACATACTAACATGAAGTAATGATATATATATATATATACATTATGTATATATATATATACTAACCATTTGAAACGTTATTTTTGTATGTTTTTGCTGCAGGGTATGCAAGGTATCTAAGGAACTGGCAGTGCAAATACTTGTAGAATTCATGATGGAAGACTTTCCAGATAAGTACCATTCAATAGGGCTTGCCATGGCCCGGTCCTCTATTTCAACCTGACACCTTGTGATGGTGAAACGAGAATCTTCTTGGCCACAAGTGGTTGATTTGGGGGGTCCTACAAGGGGGCTGTACCCCAATAGCTGGTAAGTTTAGTTGCTAAAAAAATCCCCCAAAACATATTGGTTGATTTTGGGGTACCCAAGCGGACCCAACCCCCATGACTTAGGACACCTCCAGAAATTGTTGGGTATGTCTCCGGTGACACAAGCTTGGCCATGGTACAATGGTACAATAGTATGAATATGTATGTGTATATATATATATATGTATATGATATATACATATATATATAATATATATATATATATATAATATATACATATATATATATATATGTATGTAATGTATGTATGTCCTTCTTCACATCGGAGACATTTCCACCCCATGTTGCAGCGGCGAGGTGAACTTGTCATCGGATTATGGGGCTGGAATGCTGCTGGGCCAATATTTGGGACTGGCTGGGAAATCCGGGTGGGTACGAAGGACCCAGAGTTGCTTCATTTTTATTATATTTATAGACTTGAGACCTCAGACTCAGAGTTGCCGGGTATTGGGTATTATTTATAGACTTTCCACTATCCCAGGTGCATTTCGCAACCATCCACAACTGGTTGGTGGTTTGGAACCATGGTTTTTTTTTCCCATTCAGTTGGGAATCACCATGGATTTTTTTCCCCATTCAGTTGGGAATATTTTCATCCCAATCCCAACTGACTTTCACTCCATGATTTTTCAGAGGGGTAGGCGAAAAACCACCAACCAGTCTAGCATTGAGCCGTCCATTTTTGACATGATCCCCCCAGAAGATGGAACAGTAAATCACTATTTTAGTAGGATGATTCTACTTTTCTATTCTTTTGGCGTTTACTATATATATATGTATAGAATAGTCTACTATATGTATATACGTATATATATATATGTATATGTATATATATATGCAGAGGAATGGATGAATGTAGTTGTTCTATTTTTATGTATGAGCTACTTTCTATAGGTATGTATATATGACTATAAAGCAACAGCAGATCGTTGTCGCTTTCTGACGATTTCCATAGCCATCTTCTCACCCCATCGCCATACCAAGCTATGGCCGTCACATGAGGTTTGACATCCCAGGGCTAGATGCAAAGATTAACAACATCCTCTCACCAGAAGAAACTTATATTGGGAACATGTTTCCATATATTGGGAATTTCATCATCCCAACTGACGAACTCATATTTTTCAGAGGGGTAGGTATACCACCAACCAGGTGAAGATCATTTGAAAAAAAAACAATGAATAATTATCTATGTGCATAAAAAAATAGTATTTCTGACCAGCATTTTTCAGGAAAGAAAACATCTCCAGATCCAGATCTTCCATCCCAGGCTTTTAGGCTGGCTTCAGGGTGGAGTGGTGGCGGCCAATTCAGTCCTGGCCGGGGAGCTCAGCTTCCATTCCTGGATGGGGGGGAAGGCTTCGATAGCTTTTGAAGTTGAGATATGGTCAATGGGAATTTCAGGATCCTAAAATGGAGGTACTGTACCATATAAGGCAATATTTTAGGGGGATATCCCCTTACATAGCCCTTATATAGGCCTTATATATGGTAGGTACCTCCATTTTAGG
>Ga0126342_10003521_pt1 | contig 25919 bp, 22 predicted proteins | sample Cyp1metagenome_FD_92528 | JGI IMG/M metagenome (GOLD analysis project Ga0126342, IMG submission 92528) | Coral microbial communities from Lord Howe Island, Old Settlement Bay, Australia - Cyphastrea 1 metagenome | ecosystem: Host-associated > Invertebrates > Cnidaria > Coral ... | reverse complement strand
TTTTTCTAGGTGATTGTACAGGGTAATGTTGTACAGGTTTCGTTTTGACACGGGGGCCTATGCCTCCCATTTATTAACTACTCGAGTTTCCTCTGTGGGAAAAATGAGCTCCTTTCATGTTAATATCCCAAGTGGAAACAAACGAAATTTTGAGTGAGTGACACGCAGTTTTAACATGTGTCTGCTCTGCAGCTGTCCTCTCACCCTCCACCTTTCCCCATTCACCGCCATGACATCTTGCGTGTTTTATTTGGGGATGACCATGGGAGGTTTATCGAGCTTCTCATGTGCCTTATCGAGGTTTCCTACCTTATCGAGGTAGAGTAAGTTACTTACCACAGGTGTGTGTGAGTTTGGTGGAAAAAAAATTCTAGGTGATTGTACAGGGTAATGTTGTACAGGTTTCGTTTTGACACGGGGGCCTATGCCTCCCATTTATTAACTACTCGAGTTTCCTCTGTGGGAAAAATGAGCTCCTTTCATGTTAAGTATATATATATATACACATATATATATATATGTATATATATACAGGATTGTATATGGAGTTCAAACAAATCTGGCTCTTGGAACTGTTTGTAAGGGTATCAATGCTGTGCATGTTTAGCTTGATCGTGGTCCAGAGTCTAGAACCTGATAGCAAGCAGCATTCCCTGTCGCTCACAAGGCAGTGGCTGGTGGCGCGATCAAAGAGCTAGTAGCCCCTTGGCCCAGACTTGTGAGGATCACATTTGATTGCACCTAGTACTCAAGACAACGAGCAAAAGCAGTTGACGAAGAATCAACGAGATTTACGGTAACAAGACAAGACCAGTACACAACAAGTATACATAGGTTTTGATAACATCCAATTGCTGCTGTAGCTCCAGATTATAATTTGATATAATTTGTGCAAGTCTTCCTGGAGTCGTGGCACTAGAGGTGCCAACTCCAAGGGGTACTGCATGTCTCCAACCATCTCCGACCTTGAGAATATGTCACCATATTTCACCAGATGTTACCATATGTCACCATATTTCACCATATTTCAGCATAGATTTCAGTATATTTCACCATATATTACCCATGTTAATAGTATTGTTGGAGGACAAACATGGGGCACTCCAGTAAGTTGCTTCAGGTGAAACCTCCCAGCCCCAAGACTGCAGAGGCGAGGGAGGTTGCCATGCCTTCTGTGCAACTGCAACATACGGGTAGCGTGTATATATATAACATTATATACTGTACATTATACTTATAGTTTGTATATCTTATAATATATATATACATATATGATATAGTATATACATATGTACAAATATCAAGTACTTTCTTGTATACAACTGCAACATTAATAAGCATGGCATTCCCGTGGAACCCTTGTGGCCTTGGGAGGACCATCACAAGGCATCATATCTTGCTTGCCGACGCCCTCGTATGTGGTAGAGCCTCCTCTGGTGATGATCTGAAACCCATCATGCCATTAGTTTCTCTGGATTTTGATTTGTTCCAGGAGCGAAAATTAATGTCGGATGCACTGAAGAAAAACGACAACTTGTGACTTGGCTTCTCAGATGTTTGAGATGACTGCGAGAGTCATGGTTTTTTGGCCATTACCACTCGGGATCCACGCAATGGTTTGTTGTTTATGCATGTTTATGGGGAGTGACTCTCATTTACACAGGAGACGGTTCAAATCCCAAGCAACCAGTATCAGGGATTTCAACCTGGTCTTGGCCAATGCTCACAGTTTTCTGTGTTGACCGTGTAACATCGAAGGAATCGTTTTCTTTTCACAGGGAAGATTCGTCTTTCGTATTCTTTGGATAATTAACCATAGATTAATATCCATAGTTTATCCAGCCATAAACCATAGATTTTTTCATAGATAGACAAGGCAGAGCTGTGTTCCTCTGGATGACAAGAAGATTGCCCTGCTGATCGATGCCGCCTGGAAAGAGACAGTCCCAATTGGACACACCATCATCGAGGCGAAGGGCAGAGACCATTGTGGCTCAAAATGACAGCCACACCATGCAGCTATCACTGAGACAATCATACTTATATATATATATTATTATATATTCATATACTTATAAGATTGTGTTTCGGCCATGCTTGTTGAGACAGATCCATAGCTTCCGGAGCAGTTCATTGTGGCATGTTGGAAACATAAACGCTGCCAAAACACACGCAAAGATAAATTTGGCAGGGAAATAGCACAAATTTGCCATAGCCACATGTCCAGTTTGGTGGAGTTTCTGGTGTCAATCTTCCCTGGAGAGCTTCTGAACCCAGCCAATTGGTGTAGCATTTCCAGGAGGGCGATTTGAGTGCAGACTACTTCTACATTGCAACTGGGTCCACATTGGCATCGAAGTCTGCGTTCAGCATCATTCAGCTGTTCTTTGGTAGTGGAGCTGACATTTTGAAGTGACCATGATGATGATCATCATGGTTGTTATTAGGATTATTTATGACTATAACTATGATTATGATTATGATGATGACGACGACAATTATTAGTATATATATATTATATATATACATATCTAATGATTGGCATCATTACTAAGTTTAAATACAAATGACTTCTCAGATCATCATTCTTCGGGGGCCTCAGGTGCAGAAGGGGAAGTTCGCCATCTCCCTGTCCAAGGGATCTGAGCCCCAGAGCCTGGACTCTGCCAAGGATTGGATGGATCACCTTGGGAAATCATGGGGAAATCATGGGTAGCCCTGTGTGATGTCAATGGGTCGTGCAAAAAACCCACCAGATCCCCCAGGATTTCTGAGAGCCAAAGATTCCACAAACTTCAGGGATCATTGGATCATCTTTGCAAGACCTTGTTGAACCAGTCGTGGAAAGAAAGGACATGCCCAGACAATTTCCGGTGTTTTAAACAGCAGTTGTCTGTGGTTTCGGAGATGTCCCAAGCTCACTGTTGACCTGTATGGGTTACCTGCCTAGCTCCTTTCCAGGCAGCAGCAGACATCCTCGGAGTGGTGGATGCGGGCGGATCCTTCGGAGAGTACCTCGGATGTCTTCAAAGGAAGCTCTTCACTGTAATCTTTTTTGATTTTTTTTGATCTTTTTTGATCTTTTTTGGACTCTGATTCGTTTTGTCCAAATTGATTCCTACCAACTGTTTCAACATTGGTTTTAGTTGAAGTGGTTGAAATCTCCATTTCCACCCAATGTCAGTGACGGAGGTTGGCGCTGCTGTACTTTGCACCACGAGCCGCCACTGTGAAGGCTTTGCAGGAATCTGTGGCGCCTTGGTTGGAAAAACAAACACAAAACACATCAATGTTTCCCACATCATGCCATACAGAACACCTTGTCAGCCCTGGAAATCTGCTTGTTTTCTGAGTTTGAGATGTGTGCTATTTGGCTGTTTGTGAGCTGGACGTTTGCTGCTTATTTCGAGGTCTGGGTCATTGATAGGCGGACCTTCAAGTCGACTCTGGAGAAATCAGCAGACGACATCGTCAAGGACAGAGAAGAGAATGGTGCTGGATTTTGAACGGTCCCAGATGTTAGGACTGCACAAGTCCAATTCTGAACGACATGAATGACTGTACTCTTAAGAAATTCATCCCTCATTGCAGATCCTTGCTGGTTTTAGTCATGCTGAAACTTGGCTACACTGAAACCGGACTGGAGGATGTGGCAGCCTTCCAGATTTTGAAGATTTTAAATCACTTGTTGTTGGTTTTGTTGTTTCAGCTTTCTTCACCATTCCAGGAGTACATCAAATACTTGGACAAGGCTCGGGGAAGGGCAGCCTTGCAACCGATTGCAAACTGAACAGAATCTGAGACAGGGCTCGGAATTGCAGAGATTGTCATATTCTGACAAGTTCCTTATTTTGAGAAGTTTTGACTTTTTCCAAGGATTGTATCCGTGTATCCGCCATGCACACAACCTTCCCGTTTGTAGTTTCATCATCGCCTCATGAGTAACCAGGTGAATCTGCTTGCCAAGCTGAAGCCCGATGAAAAAGCAGCAGTGGCGCAACCTGGCTGCAACTGGATCCTGGATCCCGATTCAGTAGAAAGATGCAACCAGTGTTTGGTTCAGCCTGAGGTCTTTCATTGCATCAGGTCATGCATCAGATCTTTGTCATATTATGATTATTCATCGTGTTTTCATGATGCATCACCATGCGTGCTTCAAGCATCAAGCGGCACATCTGGATCCACGGACTTGCCAGGGCAGCCCTGCGGGAAATGTCCTTCACACAGGGTGAAGATGTCTTGACTCAGGGTGAGCAAGGTGCCATGGTGCCATGCAGATCTGTGCAGATGGATGTGTCCCATGCCATTGCTGTATGATTGCAAGCCACCATTGCCATTTGTCGTGTAGCCGCTGTAGCCAACTGAAATGCCATTGACGTGTTTATTGTCATAACCACTTGAAAACGGTTTGAAATGAACACATTTCGACAAACATTGAGCTTGAAGGTAGCTTCGGCTTCTGAATCTGCACTCTCCCACCAGAACAAATGGACAAAAGAACATCAACTGGTTACTTTTTGCAGATCTAGTCGGCTTGTTCGGTGCGAGGTGATGACTTCTACATCCTCATTGATGGCGAGGCGGGCCGTCGGGTAATATTTGGAGATGTCAGATGTCGCATTTTTTCGTAGGGATTAACTGGTATATCCCAGGATATGATTAGGTAGATCATGCACACATATTTGGGACGGATATAATACAAACCAATATCATATCCCAGTTATTGTATATCCAATATCCCAGTTATACGGTAGTTTAGGACGTGTACATATACATATATATATATATATATAAATACATAATATAAGCACACACATCCCAGTTTGCAACTGGCTTGATCCATTGTGGCTCTCAGGTTGCGGTGATCAAAGACAGTACGGAGCAGACTCGTCTCAAAGCCACTGCAGCGCAGGTGAAGACGAAGGGTGATGGGCGCTTTGGGACCCACAGAGTGTACTTAAATGAGCATCAATATGAACATTATATATACATGTATATATGTATACATATTCATATATGTATGTATGCACTGTAATGCAATGTAATGTAATGCAATGCAATCCAATGCAATGCAATGCAATGTAATGGTATGTAATGTAATGGAATAGAATGGAATGTAATGTATGCAATTCAATGCAATTCAATGCAATGTAATGTAATGCAGTGGAATGCAATGCAATTTGCAATGCAATGTAATGTATTGTAATGTAATGTAATGGAATGTATTGTAATGCAATGAATGCAATGCGCAATGCAATGCAATGCAATGCAATGTAATGTAATATAATGTATTGTGATGTAATGTAATGGAATGGAATGTATGTAATTCAATGCAACGCAACGTAATGCAATGTAATGTAATGCAATCTAATGTAATTTAATGCAATGTAATGGAATGTAATGTCATGTCATGTCATGTCATGCAATGTATGTAATGTAATGGAATGTTTGTAATGTAATGTATGTAATGTAATGTAACGTAATGTAATGTAGTGTAATGTATTGTAATGTAATGTAATGTAATGTATGTAATGAATGTAGGTATGGCATGGCATGGCATGGCATGGCATGGCATGCATGCATGCATGTATGCATGTATGTATGTACGTACATAAGGTGCAATACATACACAGACAGAGATGATGTACGCTGCTGGCATCTCTTGACGTACATATGCGCGCACACACACACACACTCTTATAAATATACATTAACATACACATTCCCATGACCACATTGTTACCATCCGTGATTGTTTGGAGGATCTCCCTGTTTTCGCCGCAGGCCTCAATCTTCGGAGAGCGGGCCTTGCTGACCAAGGACGTGATTTGTGGGTCGATCCAATTGAGGTGTATCCAGCAATAGGAATGGGTCAAAACCTCTGGTTTTCCATATGGATGGGTGATGAATATTGAGCTATACCACTACGATCTATTTTGGTGTGAATGGGAGGGACAGCCACGTAGGATTCTTTGATAACAATAGATATTTTCTCAATTCTCAATTTCTCAACATTGTCAGAAATTATTTATATATCTTATTATTATTGTCAATATTTTATGATTTGTAGGCATGCTTGCCAAGCAGACGTTGGGAAAGAATCGGACCTTTTTTTGCAGATATGGATTTCTCCTGTGTTGCATATTTCTGCTTTTTGCTGCTTCACTCTTTGTGTAGAGGTGTGATTGGGGTCATCATTCTTTTCAATTTGACTAGTATCAACATGTATCAACACTTCCGGTTTTGGGTTCAAGATTCGGAATCCTTTTTTCTCGACATTCAATCTTTAAATCAACTGGAATTTCATTCAGGAGCCACGCACTGCCACCATTCGAGTGCGTTCAGAAAAAGCCAAGGCGGCTCGTGGTGATTCACCAGGATCACCCAAACCACGCAGAACAGATGGGCCGATTTGCCATCATTTGGTGGGATGAGGTTCTAAGACTATCAGGGTTCTAAGACTATCAGACTCTACCGTATCATCACATCATTTTTTACCATGAAACAATTCTGAGAGTAATTGGCACTATTGGACGAATTCATTGGACCATGGAGTGGCAGGCGTTGGTCTTGGACAAAGCTACCTTTGACATGATCCTGGGCCCACTGGAAGACCTCAACAAGCGCGGCAGGGACTGGCAGCGCAGCGTTCAATCGAGGGGAAATTGGGGAAAGGTTGAGGGAAGGGGGACAGAGGTTTATTCTTCTGAATGTTTCGGAATTTAGATAGAGCAATTGAGCAACGTTGCCAAAGAAGTGGATCTTGATGGAGTGCATTTTCAGAGCGATAGCTGCAACGCCTATCGACAGGACGCCCCTAGCGTGCTGATCAAGGGTGGTGACAACAAAGCCCCACACCTTGTACCACGCCAGAATGACACGTCAGGCAAGTGAACGGGTGTGGCGATGTGTGGGGTGGATGCCTTACGGATTTGAAGAAATAAGAAACGTTCCAATCCACGAACGCATTTTGCAGCTCGCAAACTAGAAGCATTCGAACTGAGCCCATGCAGCGCAAAATCCGGATACATCCTGATTTCCCAATAGAGACACGATGAAGGCAGAAACCCCGTCGCAGGCAAAAAGCGCTTTGGAAACATTGACAGGCTGGTGCCATGCCGACTGCCATGGGATTGTGGGTGTCCATATGGCCAGATGGAATTTTGGGTGTCCTCATCTTTGCATACTCATGGGCCTCTGTACTTTTTGAAATGAATGAAGATTCGAAGATATATATGAAGGATGTTTCTTGAAGAGTTTCTAAGCTGCAAAATGCACCTGCAATTCCCCTTGTCCAGTGTGGAAAGGGCAGGCATCACTGAGTTCACTGCAACATGGACTTCCCAGACCATCCCCGTTTCCTAAGCTCGGTAGGAAGAAGCTGAAACAGCTGGGCCTGTTGGGCTGCGGCGGTTTTGGCGCTGTGGAACTGGTGCAGCACGTGCCCTGACAGATGACTGGAGAGGGGCAGCTAGGATGGTTTAGAGACGACTTTCAATGGTGTTAGATACTAAATATACAAATATACACCAAATATATATATATATATATATTTATAATTATATATATATATATTTATATCTATATATTATATATATATCATATATCCAAATATGTGATCCATAAAGATGATCGGTGCCTATTTTTGCCACCGTAATTATTGTATTTGCATCCAGTTTATTTGGGATATTTTGGGACGATGCTCCCAACTAGCACTGGCGTTTTTGGGATGAGTTGACGCCACAAAGTTTGCAGACAGGTTACTTTGGTAAACAGATCATGGTAAATTCGGGTGAAGTGTTCCAGCAAATAATGATTGGGACCAACATATTTCCAGAAATATGGAGAAGTCACGTTGCTTTTTGCCGCGATTAGTTGTGCATGCTGCTTTGCTAAAAATGTTGACTGTTGAGCTCCATGGATTTGGGTTGGGAGATGGTGCAATCCACCTAGCAGGTGGACACTGGAGATACTTACGCCTTGAAAGCTTTGAGTGACTTGGCCTGGGTTCCCCGAAGGAGGCTCAGCAGGTACTGGGGGAGTGGGCACGAAAAAAAACATGAATCACTCTGGAATCCCTCTTGGGCAGAGTCTGCAAGTCACACAACTAGACAAGTCATGAAAGCCTCAAAAAGAGTCGCTGTCAGTCCTTTGTACCACCAAATTCGATGTACTGTATATAGACTATATATATATAGAACTATGTTTTTGAAAACAGGGAATGCCGCCTCTGTGTTGGGTTCAGGAACTTGGTCGATCTGCTGTGGATCTAAGGTAAAGGATTTGTGGTGAAATCGGGCATGCAGACTAGTGTGATGAGTGAGAAGAATGTGCAGCTCATGTGTGACTTGGACTTCACGCCTCCGACGCTTTGGAAGAATATACAAGTATGGTCCACAGTGTGGTCAATCCCACAATAGACCCCCAATTTAACCAGACATGGCTTGTATAAGGTGGAGATTCACTAGTGGGCTTACTACATTAATGATATGTCATGGGCAGATTTGACAGGGAATTCAGCATGATCCAGCTGTTCCAGGGAGCGCTAGCTCTGCCAGAAATCAAGTATGTTGCGCTGTTGCTTGGGAAATATACACCGGTTCAAAGTACAATTGCTAAGAGCAAAGCACAATTTTTGTAACATAATTGCACAAGAGCACTGTTGTGCTTAATCGACGTGGGACAGCTCTCAGTTGAATCACGTGAGCGTTCGTTCATTGAAGTCTACTGTAGTCACTGTAGTCGTTGAAGGCAATGTACATATCCCTTCACCGTGTAGCACAGCAATTGGTTTGCTGAGGCGACTCTCCCTTCATTGCCGCTTCTACTGCACTTGGGGTTCCTCAAGACTTTTAGCAAATGGAGCTTCGTCACGCCTTTTTTTTTTCATCGGTTTTGAGAAAAATCCCCAAATTTGAACCGTTTAAGCGATATTTGCCCACCATCTCAGATCAAACTCTATGAGACCTACAGCGGCACCCAGAACCTCTACTTCTTGCTGGAGCTACAAATCTGCCTTTGGGAGATTTCTTTTGGAGATTTCTTTTGTTGGAACAAAGTTGAACATGTCACCATAAAAAAGACCAAGCTGTACAGTAGCCCTTGCGAGGAACAACTATTTCAACTGATGGCTGAATGCACCTCTATACTGTTTAGTGGCTAGTGGATACATAGAAGGAACATTGAAAGTATGCAATGCCATTGTTGCTTCATGTTTGGGCTCTTCTCACAAACCTCCTCCTTCTCATCATCATCATCATCATCATCATCATCATCATCCTCATCCTCATCCTCATCCTCATCCTCATCCTCATCCTCATCCTCATCCTCATCCTCATCCTCATCCTCATCCTCATCCTCCTCATCCTCCTCATCCTCATCATCATCATCATCATCATCACCATCCTCATCATCCTCATCCTCATCCTCATCCTCATCATCATCATCATCATCCTCATCATCATCATCATCATCATCCTCATCATCCTCATCATCCTCATCATCCCCATCCTCATCATCCGCATCATCCCCATCATCAGCATCATCATCATCATCATCATCATCCTCATCCTCATCCTCATCCTCATCCTCATCCTCATCCTCATCATCATCATCATCATCACCATCCTCATCATCATCATCCTCATCATCCTCATCATCCTCGTCATGTCTGGGAGATGTTGGGTATCCCCTGCCATGATCGTGTTGGAGGAGCTCGCTCTTGGAGGAGAACTCTATGCAACTTACAACAAGAAGGGCCTCTTTGGAAAGGAGCAGAACCGCTACACATGAATTGTAGGTTGTGGGAAAATCGTTGGAACAAAATCATGGACAATCCCCTAACCATGGAGGTCTTAATGGGAAAATCATTCAGCTAGTTTCGATGTTCCAAAGACAAAGCTGGATTGTGAAAGGATCTTTCAAACCAACGTCCGAGGTTGAGGGAGGCAGAAATTGTAACACCAAAGCTGCTCCAAACAGGAGCAACATGCCAAGTTCTACACCGCTGGAGTGCTTTTGGCCTTCGAACATCTACACAGCAACGTTGGCTGCAGCGGGGATTTTGTGATTGTACTTCGTATGGGGATTTCATGGGGATTTAATGGTAAACTATGGTCATATGGGGATGTGATGGGTTATCATAGATATAAAGCCTACAATGATATGATAGGCTTTTCCCCTGAAAAGTAGTGGGCCCTGGCTGTCATGGTTGTCTTTGTCAAAGACTTCTAGACCCCGCTGCTCCGGAATACGAAGACCTGGTTTCTCCTGGCTTCACAGATTGGTTGAAAGTCCTGGACTTGACAGACAAACTTTACTTGCTAAATTATCAAGGGTCACACTAAGTCGGTAGTCAGACATATTCACAGAACGAGCCTGTGCCCATCTGGAATACTTTAGACATGCCAGATCCTCTAGCAGCTAGCAGGGAAAGCTTGCAAATGGACCTAGTATCACAAGATGAGTGTTCTGAAGCAACCAACCGTTGATAGACCAGCAAAATCCAGCAAACAAACATTTTGTTGCATTTTTTGTTTGTAAAGGACATAACAACCAGCAACCTCCAGTCTGACCGTGCTTTTGGAGAGGGTTCATCGCGTTTCGATGAAGGAAGGGGGCAGTAAGCTTTTCCTTTGCGCAGAAAAGTTGTTTTGAAACCATACGGAAGGATCTATGGATCTTAAAGCGAAGGAGAGTTTTTTTTTTTTAAGGTGAGATTCTCTGCCAAGATGTTCACCAGGTTTTGTTTTCACATGTTTTCACCATCCAATGCTTGGATACCTGGCACCTGGCCATGTCATGCTCTAAGGCAAGAAGATTGTGTTCCGTCGCTTGGCGCCTGCCGTGACGTTGATATCCGTTGATGAGCAGCGACAAATCCGTTGATGTCGACATTTTTCCGATTTAGATTTCGGAGCCCTCACCAAAACCTTGAGGAGGAAAATGTGGGCAGTTCCGCAGATGCACACTTCCGAAGCCATTCCTGTGAGAAGCAGTGACTGCGAAACTTCTTGAACCTCTGGTGGTGCACCGGTCCAAGGTGATTTGAAACCGGAGAACATTTTGCTGAAGCTTGGTCCGAGTCAAGAAGTACCCCCAATCGTTGTGGAGCTGGAAGGGTCTAGCATACCTGAGGCTGCAGCTGTGAGTTTACCTACTCGAGCTCTCCGAACCTGTGCAACATGAACATATTCTCTTTTTGTTTCCTGCAACGTTTACATATCAGAGTTGAGGTACGAAGGCAAGACAAGTCTAGGTGATGCAAAGGTGAGACTGGCATTGGTTTTCTCGGAGCAAGGCGCAAAGATGTACCAACAACATCCATGGTTTTGAAGTGCGCTGAACAATTAATGGAAAGTTGCAGGATTTTGGGCCCAGTGGGTGCAAACAAGTGGATAGAGTGCTGACCCTGCTGGTTACAAATTGGTTATAAGCCGAGTCAAGTTGGAAATTGGTATACCCAGGAACGAGAGCGGACTGGTGAAGCTGACCGATATGGGCCTGGCCAAAGTGGTGGTTGGAAAGACCTACACCACGTATCCTGGCAATCTGTGAAAGTACGGACGACTTGAGCTGGATGCCGCCGGCATGTATAGTTTCGTGAAGATGTTTGAAGCATGAAGATTGAGGAGCCCTTTGTGCTTTGGAGCAGTTGACACCCATGCCCTTTGCACGGCCCCAGGTGTGGTACCCCAGACTACTTTGCTCCGGAGTTGATTGCATCCGCGGGGCACTCGCACCCAGTTGCTTGGCACAAGCCGTGCCATGGTGTTGAAAACGAGTCTCCTGAGCATGGAAATATAGCAGGTGTCCACTGCTGTGTCCACAATTGTTTGTGTTCCTCATTTGAAGGGGGAGTAACGAGCGGTTGAGGGAGAAGTAGGAGGAGCTCGAGAAGTGCCTTCTGACTTGTTTGGAATCTCAAGCACCTGACTCTGGATTGAATGGTTGCTCCTCAACTTGCCTGGGTCGACTCATCACTTCGACACCGCATGTGATAGTCCGATTTAGTGAATTTTCTGTGCGTACAGTGGGATAGGACAAATCTCCACATGTTTCGCACATATTTGAATGTGCTATTGACCCGATGAAGCTTCAGGTAGACTGGTGGACACTAGGCATCCTCACCTTTGAGCTGCTCAGTGCTTCGGCAGTGGACCAGTAGGGATGCCACTACAGTACTGGCTGGCGGTAAGATTTTGGATCCCAAATGACATTTCTGTTTTCCGGATGGGTTCAAGCAACCAGACTCTGAAATTGAGTGACTGAGCATTGACTTGTGAGGTGGGCATCCGCCCTTTGAGTCAGCCTACCCCATGCAGATCTATCAGAAGGCCCTGCCTTCACGGGAACATATGCGAACATTTGACAGTGACATCAGTGATGATCACCCCTGAAGGTCAGCAAAGGTATCAACAAGGTCGTTTTCCCACCAAAGTGCAAAGGCGCTGCAGCTTGGCTGAGGTGGCCACAAGCGCGTTGCTCCTCATGTTTTCAAGTCCAAGTATGGAGGGATATGGAGGTAGTTGAGGTGGCTTTGTGCCATGTGCGTTCACTGGGATGCTGTTGGTCTTTGGGTTGAATTTGCTTGGATTTTACGGTAATGGATTTCATATGATTTATGATCACAGTCCTCCAACCATCATGACATACCCAGCAACATCCAGCTGTGCGGTATACCAAGGCTGAGGATCTTGTCAAGGGCCTTTGCAAGAAGGACCAGTCTCCAGGGGTCTTTGCCGGGTGGATGTACACTGCTGGTATCGTTCCATGTTTGGATTTGTGGGATTCGTCTGCAGGGGTAGAATATATGCCGAACACATCCTAAAACTAGATTGATTCTTGTATTCCGATCTTTCCCATCTAACTGAAAGCTGGATGTTCTGTGTGCGTGAGTCTTCAGATGTTCTGTTCCGCACAGGATCCTTCTGAGCGATTGCCCATGAAGAAAGGTGGCGTCGGAAACATCAAAAAGCTTGGGGCCCAGGATTGATCCATGGCCTCCTTTTCGAGACGCACCTAGACCAGTGCGAAAGGATGCGAAAGGATTTCCATGAAAAAACCCAACTGATTCTTCAGAGCCACTCACCTTCACTCTAGTGCTCCTATGGAACGAATCTGCCGTGTCCAGAGTCCAGGCACCTGTTCTACAAGGGCTTTGACTGGGAAGCCTATGAGGTGCCCAAGATGTGATGCATGAGGAATGATGTTCTGTAAGAACCCCCTTGCAGGTGATGTTCAGAATGCTAGAACATACTAGAACTAAACTGGAACTAAACTGACATAGTCTCATTGTCTCATTCAATTTGCTTAATTGATTTGTGATTGTTATACTAGACCGTCGTTGGACTTGGACCAACATTCACGCACTTATTCTTGACCCCACCAACCTACCAACCCGCTTCGCAGGCTGGAAAAATGGATCCACCGTACAAGCCACAAGTCAAGAGCAAGAAGGACACGCTGCATGAGTCGGTTTTACAGCAGAGTCCTTGCAGTTAATGATTATTTAGTTGATTCATTATTTGCCGAAACGCTGCAAATCCAGGTATTTCATAGCATATTAATAGTATATAATTTATTCATTTGGTTTCACTTGGAATTATATACATATATATATATAATATAGTTATGTTATATATATATTAAATTATTTGGATGAAGATGTGCAAATTTGGCTGTAGCAACCCAGTTCTATTGGCGGGCACAGGACCTGGCCAATTTCTCAGCGAGAAAGGAAGACCTACCTCCACAAGTTCCGTACAAAGCATCTCAGCATGGCAACAGCGATGGGAAAAAATGGGACACATATGGGACACATATGGGATTTCATATGGGACAATATGGGCAAGTCACTCTGAATGCTGATTTCAATGGGAAATATGAATCAAAGTATGTGGAACTATGTGAACATATGTGAACATATGTGAACATCATCGGTGAACAAGTCAAAATCCTCAAACTTTAGTATCAATTCTCATCCCTCTTTCCCTCTCTCTCTCTCTATGTTTTGATGTTTTTTTTTTTGCGATTTGGACCTTGGCATGTTCAAAGGCTCTCTGATTCAAGTGGCTCTTCAATCCCAAAGTTTCATTTCTCTTCATTTCTCACATTGAAAGGCAGGTGGCAAAGGAGGGTACCTGCTTGGTTTCTGGAAAACATATCTAAGAACACATGTGTTATTCTCTCAGAGTTGCGATGGTCTCAAGTTCATAATTGGCACACAATGATGGCGTCGGCTGAGGATGATGGAAGTGGCTGGGACAAGGACTTTGCCACCTTCTCCTGAGAGCCTGGCCTGGCGAGCACAGCACCAACCCAAAGACTTGGGTGGTGCCCTGGGGTTTTTCGGATACCCGGCTTCCATTTTGGATACAGAAATTACAAGATATTCCAAGAAAGCTTGGACAGAATGAACCAAGTGAGTAGATTTCATTACATCAACATACATCAACAGTTCAGGTTTCGTAGGCCTGTGGCTGCAAAGACCCTGAGAATGTCTCACCATCGCCCGTAGGGTAGGGTCACATCAGAAGGGCCCGAATGCTCTCAAGGGTCGTGACCGGATACATCGCAGCGTCGGGTGATCAGTTCTTCTGTAAGGGTTGCCACCGACACATCAGTTACTTCAGCCTGTAGGTTTCACTAGCAGATGTATCGTCTGGAAATAGATGACATAGGGAAATATTAGCTTAGCTTCCCTGGCTTATGCCAGCGGCCGGATGCAGAAATCGTCCTAGACCTTGGTGCTGTGGCCCAAATAAGATGGGATTCCAAAGCCATCATTGTTGAGCCCACAATAAGACATCACCATGCATATCAGCGCTTTGCATTCTCTTTGCTGGCGTGAATCCCTTATCTGAATGTGCCACTGTGAAATTAATGCTTGATTCTATCTACCTTTGCATTTGAAAGATAGGACCGAATGGAGAAACTGAAAAATACCATGATCACATAGGAACCGCGCGGCGTTTCGGGCATGTCCACGAGGCATCTGCAGCCTTGAAAGATCTTGAAAGCGCTCTAAGCCTTTGGGCTGGGGTTTGCCTGCTCTCTGCAGATCTGTGCTGAAGGCGATAGGGACAACGGGAAAATCCAACATTCAATTTGTTTCACCCAGGATCACCCAGGATATTTTACTCCAACAATATATTGTCGAAATTAAAATATATTAAATTAAATTAATATAATTATAATATAATAAATTATTATCCATGATTTTGACCGTTTGCCTAAAAAATATTACCTCCATTATAAAAATCTTAAATTATATAAAATTATTATTTCGATATTTTCGATTACTTGTGGAAATAATTTGGAATATTAATTCTTAGGAAACATTGAATTTTTGAAATATTAAATTATATAATTTATGTATCTTAATATATTTAATAAATATTTTTCTTTATATATTAAAAAAATAATAAAAAAAAAATAATTTATTTATATATAATAGGAATTTTATATTATATATATTTTTTATATTTTTTATAATTTTTATAATTTTTTATATTTTTCTAAATATTATTTATTATTATTATTTATATATGTATTATTATTTTTTTAATTAATTAATTATAAATTATAAAAAATAAATATTATTAAAATTATATTGAATAATAATATAATATGATATAAAATAAAAAAATCTAAGATTTATTTATTTTTTAAAAATTAATTATAATTCTTATTTGGATATTTAAATAAACAAATTATCTGATTTTTATGCTCCAATCCGAATTAATATCCAATAAAAATAATATATAAGATATAAATTATAATTAATGAACATTTTTATTTGATATTCCTGAATAATATTTATGAAATTTAGACCCCAGATTTTTATCTTGCGTAAAAATATTAATTTTTTATTTTCATGAAATTTAGGCCCCGGATTTTCATCCTGTGGATATATTTTACTGCATAATTTTTATAAATTTTAGATCCCGGTTTTTATCTTGCGTAAAAATCTTATCATTTAATTTTCATAACTCTCAGATCACAGGTTTTCAGCCTATATAAAAATAATATCATTTAATTTTTATAAATTTCAATCTCATATTTTCAATCTGTGCATATACCTTACTTCTTTTTATAAATCTCAGGCCCCGATTTTTATCCTGTACAAGAATGCCACCATTTAACATTCATGAATTTTAGGCCCCAGATTTTCAGCCTATACAAGAATATCATTATTTAATTTTCATAAATTTTAATTTTATATTTTCAGCCTGTGAATGTACCTCATTATTTAATTTTCATGAATTTCAGGCCCCGCTTTTCAGCCACTGTGAGTAATTTCTACCTTCATTTTCTCCTATTTCTTAATACCTAGGACATCATCTCTTTCCACCGCTTCATTTACCAAAACAGCTCTCCAAATTACACTGGACATTTCCACAAATTTATTCTGAATCCATTCCCAAAGACCCCACAAGACCTGAGACCGCCAGATTTCATCTCACATATCCCTATTTTGAATTGCACACATTTCCCAAAATCTGTCCTAAACCAATGTCCGAAAAAAAACATCACAAAACCCCAGACTCTTCAATTTCATCTCGCACATCCCTGTTTTGAACTCTGCCGGAACAGCTCTCCAAGTTACAGCACACATTGCCGCAAATCTGTCCTAAACCAATGTCCAAAGAAAAAATCACAAAATTTTAGACCCCAAGATTTCATCTCACACATCCCTGTTTTGAACTCTTCCGAAACAATTTTCCAAATTATAGCGTACATTTCCGCAAACCTGCCCTGGACAAATGTCCCAAGAAAAAAAATACAAAACCTCAGAGCCCAAAATTTCATCTCATATATCCCTATTTAGAATTCTGCCCGAACAATTCTCCAAATTTTACCGCGGATTATCAACCTTGAATATCATGCCTACAGGAATCATATACAATAATATAGGAATCCATATATTCTGACCATATCTTTTGATATTTTTTGATATTTTTCCATGTACTCAAATATATTTAAATATATATAAATATATTCAAATTTATAAATACCGATGTACATCTAGCAAATACGAAAAAGAGGTACTGGAGGTAATACCGGAACAAAATTAAAATAATAAGATCCGGAGAATAAAAACCTTTATTGAGGTTTAAGGCTGAGCTTGACATTTGGCAAAACTCTTCCAAAATAAATATACAAAAAAAATTATTGGATAAATATCGGTACTTGAGGTTTTTTCATCAGATCCTTAAAGGTATATATAATATTTTTGGAATACAAACCACAATTATTTGTGGGCTAAACCCAGGTGCTCCAGCTCTGGGTTTTTAGCCTTTGTACCCCAACGGGGATATTATATTTTCTTTTAATATTATATATAATTATTTTTTATAAATTATTATTAAATATTAATTTATATAAATTCATAAATATTAAATATATATATACGGTAAATAATGGAATTTTCCTAAATTAATATTTTTTTTTTAAAAAATTATATTATTATATTTTTTAAATATTTATATTAATAATATTTAATTTTAATATTAATAATTATAAATTATATATATATATATATCGAAAAATTTCCTAAACATAATAATTTCAAATTTATCATATATTATTATTACATTAAGATATATGGAATAAATAATGGAATTTTCCCAAATTTATGGATATTTTTTTAATATATTTAAGATTTTCGAAATTAATTATATAAATTTTATTTGGTAAATTATTACGGGATCCCTTTATATAATAATATTAAATTAATTATTATTAATTATTTTATAAATTTTAATTAAAAAAAATATTTTAAATTGGAACTTTATTATTTTCCAGGTTTCCGAAATTTTCAAAAAATAATTAATATATTGGAAATCAAATATAAATATAAAATAAATTAGATATTCTTTATCAAATATTTATAATTATAATATATAATTATATTTAAATTAATTATTATATTTAAAAAATAAAATAAAACATAATAACATTCTAATTCATTATCTTAAAAAAAAATTAAATAACCACACACCCCGAACACCTACATAATTTTTAATAATCATATAACATACCTAGCCCTTCCACCGCCACTCAAACTTAAATACGATCAAAATCAGGTATAAATTCAAATTTCCAATATATTAAAAACACAATATTCCTTTATAAAAAAAACCACCAAAATTAGTTCCAATTAATATAATCCAATAATTATTCTAATGATTCTTAATCTAACAAAAATAATATCAAGAATTAATACAAACAAATAAATCCTAAGCGGCGTCGAAAATCGAATAGCGATTTAGTTCTAATCCTTATAAGCTTTCGCGATTCTTTCGCGCGCACAGTTCTGGCTTTCGTAGCGACATATATTTCGTAATATTTTTCGCGGTTACTTTCGCGAAAAATTACCCATAATTAATGGTACTCATATATATTTAAATTTACTTTTACTATCTACCTGTTTTCGTCACTGCTTTCGCAACTCGACCTTAACGCACTCCTTTCGCGCGTAAAAATTTAATTTTCGCGAAGCGTTCCCCACACATAAACCCGAATACTAAATCCCTTCAGGGAGGTTTTTAATACTGCTCTCCTAGGTATCGATTAATATCTAAAATTAAATATATGTATTTTTACATTTTTTTTTGTATTTTTATATATTTTTCATATGTATTTACACTACGAATTAATTTCCAAATTTCTCAAATATCTTCAAAAAAAATTTCAATTAAATTCATATAATTAATAAAATTCTACAAAATAATTTATATTAAACCAATCCAAATTAAATTAATAATATAAAATTCAAATCCAAATTACAAAAAAATAAAATAATAAAATTTAATATATAAAATAAATATTCAAATATATTCCAAAAAAAATTAAAAATAAAAAATATAATATATAATTCAAATATTTATATTCTAAAATATAATAATAATTATTTTTTAATAATATATTTAATAATTTTATTTCTATAACAAATAATTTCCAAATTATTAAATATTTTCATTTAAATAATAAATAATAATAATAATATTAATATTAATAATAATAATAATAATAATAATATATATAATTTTCATTAAATATATAAATTCAACATAATTTATAAAATAATAATTTTAATTTTAACATATTTTTTTCTAATTATTAAATAAATTAAATAAATAAATCTAATTAATATTTTTTTTTTTTTTTAATTATTTAAAAACAATATATATTTATTCATTTATAATTTAAGTTTATTTAAATTATTATTCAAATTTTTTATATATATATATAATACATTTTAATTAATTTCTCACTATGTCTCAAATATTTAATATGATAATTAAATATAATATCCAATTGCAATTAATTCCTTTCCATTCCGAAGATTACTTTTCAAATTTTATTGGATATGTGATATGTGCGATAAACATGCAAGAATTAATTTCATATTCCAATGGGATTTTGTGATTGTATCCAATATCCTAAAATCTTCCCATATTTTATCACCTTACAAACCCCCATTCCATCCCCTTACAAATTCCCCTTCCATCCCCTTACAGACCCATATTCCATCCCCTTACAGACCCACATTATCCCACATTATTCCATTAGATTCTTCTGTTGTTTATAGTTAGATCGTTCTTTTTTGGTATTTCGAATAATATCGCTTTGTATATCATGTTGGTTAGTAACTCATTGCAAATTTCACCACACATGTAGCAGGAATAATTAAACTACAAACAGCTACAGTACATACAATAGCAATGGATAATTAAATTGGGGAAGACACAAGATATCCATCAAGACTCCGCAAAACAATTTGACTGCAGCCGAATTCAATGGCCATAGTATAATTAGGTTTCCAGAAATACATATTCCAAGGCCAAGGAATGTGATTGATTCTTTCGAACCCTATCAGATTGTAATTGGGTTTCTAGAAATCCCGTCGCAATGCCCGCCAAGAAATCGGCGTCGCGAGTGTGATTGGTTCGAACATTTTTGAGAAATTTCATCCCAAAAAAGCAAAAACATACTGCACTCCACAGAAAAAGCAGGCCCTAGGGCCATAGAAACCTGTATGTTTGAATGTTCAGAGGCCAGACAGGTACAAGAGCCGCCCTTTTTTGCAGATTAAAACAATATGTAGCTATACGGCTATGCTTGCACTTGCCGCCGACAGCCAGCAACATTCAACAAAACCAAGGTCGAATTAGGGTCCATGTCGAGCCCAAGCAATTCAAATAGATCACGCACCTTCAGACATACAATGTGGGGCCCCCTAGTTATAAGTTGGTTTATAAGCCCCAATAACTATAGTTATAAGTACCATAAACCATAGTTATTGGAGTTATAAACCAACTTAGCTATCTTGGGGGCCCCACATTGTAGGCACAATGAAATATAACTCGACAGGGTCTGGCATGTAGTAGCTCGCAAAATGCCGCTTCACACTTTCGTAGGTAGTAGTTTTTACTTCTTTGAAATCCAACTTGCATACATTCGCACGCCATATTCATTCAGTGTTCCAAAAACCACTTCCACAATAGAAAGGAGCCAATTGCACTTAGATGCTGCTATTTTTTTTGCCATATATATATATATTGTAACTATAATATATAGATATATCATCATAAGATAATTATCATAGATGATGTTCATCCATAATTTTATATTTAAGTGGCGGACAAAAACTAACTACTTACTATTCGCAATGGACATGGCCAAAGTGGGTGGTCCCCTATTGGTTGTGAAGGTTTGTATTTCCATGCTATGTGTAAAAAATAGGCTATCAGTAAGTGGGTAGTCGCCTATCGGTTGTGAAGGTTTTCACACAAATTTGAAGATCCCAAGTCCAGTCCCTACTATTTTAGTTTTCCGCTAATTTTGTCGGTTACTCATATGTTTATTCATATGTCTTCCCGGAAATATATATTTAATTGTAATAACTAATCGGTTCAAATCATTCATCATCATTCATCTTTAATTTTCATTGGTATTCCCAGGCCATCTCTTGCATGTTTTCTGCCTCCGATGTCACGAACTTCCAGGATTTTGGTGGCCAAGGTATTTCCAACGTTTCCAACTTGTGCCCAGCCTCCACATCAATGGCACCAGCTGCCCACCAGGTGAGTTCAGCTGGATCCTTTGCTTCAGCTGCCTGGCCACTGGCGAGGAGGTTCTGCCAGAGATCGTCTGTGTAAGATTCCATGCCAGCGTCCTGCAATGTTTGAAAGGTTCAAGGAATATTCCTGGAAACTAGTGGTGCCAAACAGTCTGCGGCTAAATTCAATAAGAGAACATAGATGTTCTGAGGATTTCTAGATTTTTCGAAAAAAAAAACCATCAAACAACTCACAAACAACCACGGTATTCGCGTTTTCCACGTGCTCATCATGCTGGTGTCCCGAAGGTAATGATCCGGAATCTCCAGGCGGTCCATCCTTTGTTGCAACAAGTGGATTGTCGACAAAAACGCTCAATTGGGGATGGGTCAAAACCCTGTACCCCTGGTGAACCCCAAAATAGCTGGTAAATGGATGTTCATCCCACTAAAAGTGGTATTAATGGGTATTGATCCATACCCAATTCCCCAAAGACAGTGAAGGGGCATGAAGGGGCTGATTTCTTGCTAGATAATACATGATAATACGGTTAACGCTCTTCCCCTTTCTACCTTTGAGGCTCCAAAAACACCTTATGGCAGTCTATTGGCAGTCATTTTGCGCACCGATCTCTCCCTTTGCCAACAGGACTTGACCAAGAGTTTCCAAGAGTGTGAAGCTAGAACAGCAGCATCTTGGTCATGGCAACCCAGCCAGGTGGACTAAGAATCGCACTCAAAGCGAAGGCCCACTGGCTCTTGACCTCTACGCACGAGATAAACGTTGTTTCCTACTCTACGTGCACATACGTGCACCATCCTAGAGCGACACACACATCAACGGAAAAACAACTCTAGATCTCTCAGCCATGCGCAGTGAAGACAAGGGAAACAAGTTAGCAAGAAAGGACAATAAGATAGATCTGGAACCTGTGGCACACTTTCTATATTTTCTACACAAAGGGGCAAATGTGTGTATGTGTATGTACATATATATATATATACACATACACATACACATGAATGATTATATATGCACATATAATTTGTATAGTTGTGTCAAATTAGTAATTAAGTATAATCAAGTGCCTACAAACAGGTCGATTGAAACAGACCACAACCAGCAACCGGTCAGGCCATCTCTGGCCTGGTAAGTTGCTCTCAGGCCCAGGAATCTTATCTCCCGGTAATACCACATAGAGCTCTTCTGCTGTCTGTCAAGCTGCAGGCAATGCAGCCGCAAGGATAGAGGGGAAGTTCCACATTTCATGAAAATGTCATTTCTGCTTTTGAGATCTTTGATGACCCAACGACCCTTGCTGTGATATTGTTTGATATATTTGCTCGTTGGTGGTTTCAATCCATCTCATTGGGAATCAACATCCCATTTCTGTGGTTTCTATATTTCTATGGTTGAACAATTGAACATATAACCTGTTTGAAACATTTTGAAACCACCAGCGAGATTCGTTGATGGGGTATGCGTCGATTTTACATTGCACATCATTGCACGCATGCTCCAGGTTCCTTCCTGGGGACTTGTCTCAGTGGTCTGCCGTCAAGTGTGATCGACTCCCCTGGAAGGTGGTATGAGGCTGCATGCCTGTGCCATGGGTATTTTTCCTCATCACATCATCCATCCCTGGCAACTTGGAGCCTCCCAGTTCTTTCTCTTCTTCGTGTGTCGGACAAGGTCTTTCAAGCGAGTCCTTGATCAACTGTACGGATTCTTTGCTGGAAAGTATCTGTTTGAATTCATGATCTGAAGAAAAAGGGCCTTTGACCTTAACCGCCACTGGAGTAGGAAATCCAGAGCCTCCAATGCCATCTTTTGAATCTATTCAGTACAAATTGATGTGGCATGTTCATCTCTTATCTCGTTCCGAAGCAATTGTGAGCAAGAAACTGATCCTCCCTGCTGTAGCACAGCAGCAACAAGCCCCCAGGGGCTCCGAACAACTGCAGAAGCCGGCGCTTGCGATGCTCGAGAAATTGGATGCCCTGGGCCAACATTCTGGAACCACACTCCATTCCCATAGTCCGACTATAGGAACAAGAAACACCTGGATACACGGAAAAAAGCCTGCTGGATTCTGGATATGTCTTCACTTCCGAACCGCAACAAACCACAGTTGCTTCTCCTGAGCTTATCTTACGTCTATATGTCTAGATGCACCACCTGTTGACGGTACTAGTTGGGCCACTTTCTCCATCAGATCAAGAACGACGCTGACATCCAGCTACTCTGGCACCTCCTCATTGAGAAAGAAACCCAATGGGACTGGCGAGTCCAATTCCAGGGCATACTTTGCCTGTGCAAGGACCTGCAAGGGGTGCAAATGGGTGCAACATAGACCCGGGGAAGCACAGATGAAACATGATGAAACAGCATCAAAGCACAAATAGCAAACCATCTGGGCTGGGGATTTCAGGTTACCCTATAAGACTCCGGTGAATTAATATGGGCGTATACCGTACCAGTATGCCCCCCCAAATGACTGTTTAAATTGTTTTAATACTAGAGATGATAATGATAAATCAATGGATTTAGAGGTACCCTATTTTCAAACAACCTCACAGGCTTATCCAGGCTTCACTGCCCTACGAAAGTTGGAAGTTCTCGCCTTGGAGGCCTGGAGTTGAGCTTCCTGCGGGGAGCCCTGGCTGGATTTGCGTCACGGCTTTGATCTTCCCGACCCGGACGCGGTTCCCAGGCTGGTATGACGAAAAATGCAGTATCCAACCGCCCAACTTCAGTTGGAGGTTAAGAAAGGCACGGTATTGTCCCAGCTGCTCCCACCATCTCCCTGCGGTTTCAATTAAATGACGGATATCCGATGACACACTATTGCTTCAGCACAAAATGACCTGTCCTCCCACATCCAAACAGAATGAATTCAGTCATCGTGCCTTATCCCTTTGAAGCCCTAGCTTGATATCGGCATTGAGGCCTCAAACGCATGCATTTTCGAACGTATTGGGCTCAGTTTCTGCTTCTTACAGCTTTGAATCAGGCTCAAACTAGAGCCCAATATAGGCATATGCAAGTGAAATGATGTTGCAAGCCAATCAGTTCAAGGAGGGAAAAGGCCTTGCTGGACCCGTTTATTCCATCGATGCGTATTTTAAAACCCGAGAGTTGTGCTGCTGGAGATTTATTGCTGTTCGGAACTCCGAGGGTCTCTCAGCCCGAATGAAACATCAGGACTCATCATCAACTTGAATCATCTCAGAATCTGGCCCGGGGATTGCCCAATACATGTTCACATGATACTTTTTTCCAGCTCAGATGCCCAATCTCTCCAAGCTAAGACCCCAAGCTCTCGCGATTGCTCTCAATGTCTGAGGCATCTGCGACCTGGACACAAAGCTCTAACATTGGACTGCTGGGTCAAAGCCAAACAACAAAGACTGATAACTGATAATTAGCTACAATTAGCTGATAGTTGATGAATGTTGATGATAGATACCCCAATTATCCCCAATCCATCCAGTCTGACCAGTCTGAGTTTCCAAAGTTTCGAATGTTTCTATTCCATGCGATTCCCAAGGAGGCGGCCGCGAGCATCCGCGCGCCCGCTCGCTCGAGCCAGGAGCTCACCTCACCGAGTGTTGGCTAAGGGTTGGCTCACAGGGCTTGCAAAGCTAGTCTTATGATTCATGTCTGTGTATGTCTGTATCATTTATATGTCTTTAGGATGTTTCAAAATGTTTCATGTAGTAATTCAAAGTAATTCAAAGTAATTCAAAGTAATTCCAGAAACAAGGCAACGAGAGTCACAAATATACAAGCAATTCAAGCAAAGACGCTTGCAAGGAAGTTGAGTTGTCACTAAACCTACAGGTTCTGTATGTTTTGATGCTCCAAGTAGCAGGTCCCAGATGGTCGGTGTCCATAAGGGCCAAAATCACCTGCGCTGCATGAGGAGCGCTTGCATGCGTCAATGCAAAACCGACGTCTACACAAAAACATCGGTGCATGTTTGAAATCTTACCGAAGAAGTGCTTCAAGCATCAGACGCAACAGTTTCAACCTTTTGTGGACACCACTGGTTGGATCAATGAAGCTAGAATCAAACTCTGACAGGAAAAGATTGAAAGTGAAAGGAAACCATTTCCGTAAAATGCAAAAACCATCCAGCGGCCTTGTGGCCACCAGCAGCCATGGAGATGATTCCTCGCCTTGAAGCATCATTTCAGCTTCGAGCCAACCAACTTTAGGCTGGATCAGATTGGATCAGTATCATCGATGAATCGATTGCCTTCATCAATCCAAAGAATCTCATATTGTTGTCATCTGTGCAATCCCCACCTGTCACTATACTGATTTCCGCTCGTGCCACCGTCACAGCAACGTTCCGTTTGACCGGGCACCCCCGACGCCATTTGCCTAGCGCGAGAGGAACGTGTGGACTCCTGCACGTCAGGGGCCCATGGCAAAGCAGAATTGCAGGATTGTTGCTTCGTGGGGACTCGCATGAAGCAACCATTGCAAATGCTGGCAGTCAACCCATGTATTACACATTGCTACATCTGGCAAGACTTGAAACTACTTGTGGATGGTCTTCAAGGATCAACATTATTAAGCTGATCAATGCCGACGAAATTGTACCACCCCCAAAACCTCCAAAGGTCGGCATGTCGCCTGCGTCATGGATTCGTTGCCATACTCACGTTGAAGGCGTTCCATGGTGGAGCTGCGAACATCTCCCAGACCTTGGTACTTCGTGGTGGAAAGAGCAAAACGCTGAGCAGAAACTGAAAGACAAAAAGAGACCCGAAGATGCACATATATATATATATATATACCCGAGGGGCCTGGGGTTCTCCGATGGAGACAGGTGGGGTGGGG
>Ga0126342_10003520_pt1 | contig 25920 bp, 21 predicted proteins | sample Cyp1metagenome_FD_92528 | JGI IMG/M metagenome (GOLD analysis project Ga0126342, IMG submission 92528) | Coral microbial communities from Lord Howe Island, Old Settlement Bay, Australia - Cyphastrea 1 metagenome | ecosystem: Host-associated > Invertebrates > Cnidaria > Coral ... | reverse complement strand
GGAAAGTGCTTTGTGCAAGCTTTGTAGTACAAAGTACTACTGGGAAGTGCTTTGTGCAAGCTTTGTAGTACAAAGTAGTACTGGAAAGTGCTTTGTGCAAGCTTTGTAGTACAAAGTAGTACTCGGAAGTGCTTTGTGCAAGCTTTGTAGTACAAAGTAGTACTGGAAAGTGCTCTGTGCAAGCTTTGTAGTGCAAAGTAGTACTGGGAGAGCTGGGTCAGCTGGCCACTTAAATTCAATCGTAAATGGAAACCTCTAGAAAAAAACGCATTTTTTTGCTGATTTTCTGGTGCTCCGTTTGTGGTCTCTGATTGTGCTTTCTGGTGCTTCATTTGTGCTCTCTGATTGGACTGGCTGGTGCTCCGTTTTGCGTCTCTGATTGTACTTTCTGGTGCTTCATTTGTGCTCTCTGATTGGACTTGCTGGTGTTGGATGCCTTGGGTTTTACCACGTGTTGTGTGCCAAAATGCATTGGCTAGAAAAAGAATGCAAAGCAAAATGCATCAGCGGACCGGTCTGAGCAGCAAATTGTATGGCGCGCACAAGATGCCAATGTGATAAAGCCTTTGGCACTGTTATGCACTGTCTTGTGGCTATCATGGTTTCAGTTTCAGTTGTGTTATGAACACACCAACGCCAGTACAGCGCATCTCAAAATGTAAAAGAACGCGCTACGAGTCCAACAGTCCGATAATACGCTGGCATGCAGTGGGAAAAAAGCAACCGGTGAAAGGTAGTTTCATAGCAGTCCAACATGGCAATGGAAAACCCTCCATTTAAATATATATATATATCATTTCCATATATTTCCCATTGAAACTCCGTTCGTAGGGGGGTTGATTCATCAAGCGAAAGAAAACTTTGAATGGTTCTGTCTCCACTCACTAAACTGCTCTCCTTTTTCGGCTGCTTGGGCCGGGCCGTCAAATGGGCAAGACACCTTAGCACCCACCCAACGTGGTAGTCTGAGTCGCATCATTGGTGCCAACGCTGAAGAACTCAGCCATTTCTGTCAATCGACCTGCTGGCAGTGCTGCGCGTGAATACTCGATCACGGTGCCAATCTTGTAGGTGAAAGTGATTTGCTGCTCCTTCTTCACGATGGCATCAGCAATTTTCTCAATGATGCCGTGATGCCCTTCAACGTTTCAGTTCTTCAAATGTTCCAACCAGGGGAACTACAAGTCAACCTTTGGCAATTTCTTGGAGCTTCGCCACACTTCAGCTGCAGCCTCAAAAATAGTTTGTGCCTGCATCTCGCAAATCTCAGGATGGGGGATGGCAAACCTCTCACACTCCAACCTGTCCAACAGCCTTGCCGATACTGGTATGCAGTCGGTCATTCTGAACAGTTCCGTGATGTTCTGCTTCTGGATGACCAGCAGCTTATCCAAGGCCTGTGGCCGATCAGCCTTGTCCACAACCTGCATCCGATCCTCCCCAAAACGGTGTTGAACGACCAAGGCTGATCGCACCTCGGATTTCATGGACAGCAACGAGGGAGTCACCCCGGGGTCCGAGAATTGCACCTGGGCGATGGCCAACAAAAAACAGGGCACAGAGCGACACCATGCGTCTGTCACTTTTGCAATCTTTTGTGAGTGTTTTGAACAACCATTGAAATTGGGGCAATGGGTAGTGGCGCAAATACTTTCTTCCCTTTCCATGCAAACGACAGGGGCGTACACAACTCACAAACCACGCGATGACAACCAACAATGCATGCTTAGTCGGCTGAAATACAATTTCTATAAGAGGGCGACTCAATCAAGGGATCCGCCAACATCTTCCGTACCCTGACATCTTTGGTTGGTTCAATCGTTTTTTCTGTTCTTGTTACATTTAAGCATTTATTTATTTACACATGCATATCGATATGTGTATATATTACACATATCCACGTTTTCACTGTCTGCTTCCTACACTCTTACATATCAAAGTTGAGTTGGTCAAAGATGCGGTCCTGTTTCATGCTTCGTTTTGATCCTTTCTCGTGTTCCGCTCCAAAGTAAGGAACCCATCTGAGCTCAGGACTTTACGCACTGTGTCTGCGAACTGTTTAAATCATCTGGCCGCCAAGGAGAAGTGGAAATGCCAAGTAAGGAACCCAAAACTCCACACTTCATACTACATGGAAGTTTCCATACATGGGGGTACCACCAAATCATCAATGGCAATAGGTTTTCCATTGTAAACCGTCCATTTTGGGGTACCCCCAGTAGTGGAAACCCCCACATGTTCCTAGGAACAAGCTGCAGTAGCCCCACGGTCTCCCACCTCCTCAAGAGTTTTTGCTTGTAGAGAAGTCTTGCACCCTCAACTCTTGCGCCGTCCATGGTTTGGATTGCAGTAGTTCTGGTTTGAAGCTATCAGAGGCAACATTGGTATATCCCTATTTCATCTCCTTTCTTCAGCTTCTTTGTTGTCTCATCCTCTCCACCTCGTCTGTTAGCTACATCGTCGATGTCCGTAATTTTGTTTGCTATGTCCGGAGGCTCAACATATGAGAATTGAGAAAATATATGGAACTCAAAGCACCATCAGCACTCCTACTTCCAATGAGTCAAGTTTGAGTTCAAAGGTATGGCTTGAACCCAGAGGAAGCCAGAAGAATAAATCAAGCGATTCCACAGTCAATAGCGCAATTCCTTGGTCAAACCTCATCGATGGGGGGGCTGCCTCCCAAACCCATCCAACCACGAAAGGTTCAGCACGTTCCAGCCACAAGTAAATCAATCGAAATTGTTCCAAACACACAACGTGGGCACTGCGGCCTGGAATTTTCCACCCGCTGGGTGTTTTGGTCTCGGCATTTCCACTGGTACCAACTTTTGCGGACCAAATGACTATGTCGACCCGAGAATCCAAGGATTTGGAATCAGAATCGCAGAATGTCGGTTAGAACTTTCGATAGTCGAACGTATCAACTCCAGCTCCTGAAACAGCAGGGTCCGAATGCCACAAAAAGAGATCAAAAAAGTAATGAAAATCATGTTCAAGAAAGTGATGATTGATGATGAACAGTGAAAACGCATGAATGAAAAAAAGAAGCGTGCAGCCCCCCGCTCTTAAATAACGGACTGAATCCAGCCTTGCAACAATTTAATTTAAGCCAAAACACATCTTTGGATATCTTTGGTGTGTTTGTATCCCTTCAGTGTTGTCTGTGAATTTGATTTATGTTGATATTTCATTGTATGTCTCTTTTCCGATTCTCAATAGTTTTGAATCTAAAAAAGCCACCATGTCCTTCGGGTGAAAGCAGCGGAACAAGGCAACCCGGCCGCCGTGCCTTGCAACTATCAAGGCGCATCACCTCCTCTGCATATGCAGTATGTGCGCCATTCCTGCCAGGCAAATGGTCATGCCACCGTGAAATGCATACAGATTCTCTCAGATAATAGTCATCTGTCAAATTCATCTGAGATAACTATGACATATCAGATAACTATCATAAAATTCACTTCTCAGATAGTCATCCCCAAATAGTGAATGGTGAGGGTTTGGTATATGGGGCTGGGGTGACGAGTCGATCTCAAGTGACCTGTTATGCAATGCGTGGGGCGTCGGTACACCCGATGGCATTTTTATGGGTTGTATAAGCCCTCCCAGATGATAGGTTTATGGCATTGGGTTTGCCACAATACAAAGAACGACCAAACAAATCTGTGGAAACTTGATACACACTGGGAACAAAGCCGTTTCCGACATTTCTGAGGTGCAGGGGATCTCTTCATTTTCTGGGGGGCGGGGTAGCACTGGTAATGTTAATACCCGCCCTTTGCACCCCAATTGCACTACTAAACACCACGTATGTGTGGACCACCCCGTATATCAGGATTGAGGACACTTTGGGCTACAGCCCATGATTTTTCGGACCTTAACTAAGCCAAGTGAAAGGAACGAGATACATTAGGAGACAGGAGACAGACAACTGCAACTCATGCAGGGTTTCTGCCGGCTCATCGCCGCAAAATAGGGTGATTCAAATGTGAGACCCCAAAAACCATCCGTATCTCAACACTTTTCTGGCACCTAAGAGTAGGTATATTTGTGATCTTAGGGGGAAGGCATCATGGAACAGGTGATTTATAGACAGGTCTGTTCATCTTCAAACTGGGATCGGCCGTCGTTGACCCCAGCGCTTCAATAACCCAATTCACTTAAAAACAAGAAAAACATGGATAGTCTCGAAATGGAGTACCACCAATGCCAATGAACTATCATCAGTTTCCAACTCAATGGATAAACACTGCATACTGAAAAAGGTGCATCTATATGCTGGTATTGGGATGTGAAAAGCAGCGCATTGTTTTGAGACACTGAGAGGGCTGCAGGGTGCACAGTGGTTTGTGCGTGTCTTCCAAGTTACCTGCAGGGGTCATGCTACTTACCTAAACCACTGACACCCCGCCTCAGCTGCCATTTGCAGCACTTCGGCTACTGGTTCAGCTGTTTCAGTTGCTTGGCCCTTTGGCCAATCCAGCCTAGCTATCTACCTGCCCGGCTCTCATTGGCTCTTCTTCAGGTTGAAGCTCACTTTGATTTTCAGTGGCAGCTGTTTCCTCATTCCGAGATGCTGCGGAGAGCTTGTGGGACTGACCAGTAGGCCAGCTTCGATGCTTCGGTACTCTCCCATCCACTGAGAGTTGTCTCCAAACGCTTCTTCTTCATCTATCTCAGGATACCAGTCTGAACCTTGGTCGCTGGGCTGGATCCTTCTTGAATTGAGAGCTCGATCCCTCTCTCTTGTGCTTGTCGGATGATGCTCTCACGTAGTCCCGGTGCATTGGTCTGGACTACCATGACTGGTCCTAGATTTTCTCGGATTAGCCTTTGAATGTACTTCACTCCTTAGCTGCTGCAGATGTCCCTCTGCAATGGCTGATTGTTCCTGCAGCCTTGCATTTCCGGCTTATTCAAGCCGATCCAGTCTTTCTCCATGGACAATTGCTTCATCCCATACTGTTTGGATGGCTTTCTCAGTATCCTTTACCCTTTCTTGGATCACTGCCTGTTCTTCCCTTCTCCTTCGGCAGATCCTTTTGATAAATTAATTAAAAACCAATTGCCATCACTGTGATGAGTGCCATCAACAGTTGTATACAAAATGGATTGGTTCCAGCTTCTGTCCTTGGGATGTTACCACATTTCAGTGGTTCCGTCCCTGTGGCTCAAGCCCATGTACTGGGGATGCGGTAGCTTCCTCCAGCAATGATTGAACCATGAGTACTCTGAACATCTTGTACATTGCTTGGAGATTTCCTTTCTGCACTCTTCTTACTGCATTACGTTCCAAGGCTTTCTGCTCGTCATCGAGCCGTTCCGCTTCACCAACTGGCGTGTAGTCATTGTGGGCGTGCGCAAATCCCATCAGATTCAGTAGGACTTGGATTCGCCTCTTGGCCTGGCCCTTGGTGCTAAGGTCAGCCGTGTTTTGCCAAGTGCTCACTGGCTTCACTTCCAAGTCGCCTTGCTGCACCAAATCTTGCAGCCATAGCAATCCGCCGGATGCTCGGCGTACTCTGCCCACTCCTTGTCTGTGGCAGAAGGCTCGCGCACTGCTCGAGTCACACCTCAACACGATTCGACAGCGTTTTCCTGTGAGAAATTCGGTGCAATTTTTCAGGAACACACCTTCCGATGCTCCTGTGGTCATTACCACGTACTCGGCTTCAGAGGAAGATAGTGCGACCGCATTTTGGGTCCATGTCAACGTGTGGATCAATGTACCGTTCCAGTACAAGTGTGCCACTGAAACACTCTTGCGTGTCGTTTTGTTTCCACCCCAATCGGAGTCTGCGAAGATCTCTACCAGATGTTCCTCTGGCTGCTGATCTTCTTCCACATTGGGTTTCAGCACACTTCGTCCAAGTGCGTTCTTTGGAAGCCTGACAGCGCATTCGGCTGTTCCCTTCAGGTAGCACGTAAGGTGCTCCAGTTGTCTGTACTGGCTTTCTGCTGGTCTGACCAGATGACTCGCCAGTTCACGGATGCAATGTTGTGCATCTGGCCGGTCCGGGCTAATGTACAAAAGGATGCCAACTGCAGTTGCATAGTTGCTTCTTCGAGCTCCAACAAGCTCTTTGGTACTCCCATCTGCGACAGCCAGTTCCGGCGTCGCTCTGGCCTTCTTGTCCTGCAGGCCCACAAGCTGTACCAGCTTCTCGATGTACTTTGCTCCCATCTTGATGGTGAACCCATTTTATCATACTCATATTTTCTCTTGAAGAAGTGCACTGACTCCTCCGTTCCACCAGGTCCGCAAGGTCCTTGAGTTGTCAGTGAAAACTTCTCTTCCAATTTGGCCTTCAGTCTGGCCTTCCGTTGGTGTAGCAGCCAATTGGATGTCGTCCACGTGTACCAAGGTGGCTCCTTCGGCATCTCCCTTCACACTTTTTCTTCATATAGAGGCTTGGACTCATCTGGAAGGTTTCGTATCCTTCCTTTTCAACCACTTCCTTCACAAACAAGCTCCATTCTTTGGTTCCTGCACGCTGTCCTGGGAGTAATCTGTCCAGGACCCAGACTTCATCTTCCTCCAACAGATGTTCATATCCCTTCGGAGGCTTGACAAACACCTTTGCCTTGTGAGGTACTTGAAGGAATGCATCTCACACTGCCAACCCAGCTAGAAGCTTCCTCGGGCTGGATGCAGTTGATGCTGGAAAGAGATCTTGTCTTGTCGGGTCTGACCAGCGGTACTATTTGACCACCAGACACGATCGTCTCTGCCACGACCCGCCTCGGTGCCTCCAATCCTGCACCGCTGTGGTTGACAGCTCCTTGAAGTTGCTTGCAAGGTCATGTCGCTTGACCTTTCTCAGAACTTTCATCTCTTGAAGTCGTGCAACCTCCTGCTGAAATGCAGCTTCGTCCTGCACCGCCAGTTCGCCACTGCTGACCACTGGCGCATTTTCCACATCAGCATCGTCCCAGAACTCGCTGATCAGTTGATCTTTGTCCTCACCATAGTCTCTGTTGTACTCTTCGTCTTATCGTCCGCACCAAACAGGTACTGATCGCCTGACTCTTGTAAAGTAGCAACCATCATCTCTTGAACTTCCTCCACCCTGGACACATTGCCTGCAAAACTAAGCGGATAAAGTACCTGTTGTCCGGTAGTACCTCTTTCTGCTAAGGTTCTGGCTCGACTTGGACTTCCTTCAATTTGTCCTGTGGTTGGTTCCAAACCACGCTTCCTTGATTCTTCCGTGTCCATAGTAGACCCGGCCTGAGCTGGCGGTTCCAGCTGTTCCTCTGTTGGTCTTTTCGTACCTCGAGCGCGGTCATCCACCATTGGCAATCGAAACTCCCCCGCTGGACTCCGTGGTGGAGTTGGAGGATTTGATGGTGTCTTGGGCAGCTCCTGCCGATTTTGCTCTTCCAGTTCCTTCAGTAGCGCATCATCTGGCTGTTCCTCCTCACTGCTGCTTTGTTCCTGCGCAGCTGTCTTTAGTGCTTCAGCTCTCCGTCCAACCGATTCTTGTTGGAAATTCCACGGTGCCCCTTCGACCTTCATCAAACTTTCGGCTTGGTATGGTGTGACACTCTGCGCACAGTTTGAGCCACACGTGTGCCAGAAACGGTACCCACCAAGAATGAATCTGATGCCTCACTTTTGCAATACCTTTTGGTTTTCCCGGCGGGGTTCTTGCAAAAACTGTGGTCCCAAATGGCACCAACTTGCCGACATAACGCCGCTCAAATCCCAGCTCGAAAGGAGTCTGCCCTCCTTGGCCACTCGCAGGCTGAAATCGATTCAACAGCCACCCCGCAGGGCCCAGGCGCACAGTAACTCCAGTTCTGGCCTCCAGCTCATGCATGAGACACGAAGTCTGTCGACGCACCGTCTGGATGTACCTTTCTGACAGCAGTCCTTGATGCTGTCCCACTGCAACAAGCTGGATGTGCGACTTGAGTTTCATCGCAGCTCTTGAAGATTGCCATGTCCTGGCTATCTGTTTCAATGCTGGCTCCTGGTCTGTGCGAATCACCAGGTTGATCCATATCCTGCTGTGGCATTTACCAGCTACTGGACCAGGTACTTCAGTCCATACTTGCCCTTGCTTGGAACTGGGATTGCCACCACCCACTTTGTTTGGCTTTCAACCGCACACAAGAACGTGGTGCGTGCTTTCTCGTCACCACTCTGGGGTTCGCCTGTGATGTACCCGAAGTCCATATGCACCATCGCGGTCATCAATGTCCTTGAAACCTGCTCTTTTGTGGGTTCCTCCCTGCTCTTGGTGGCCGTGCACGACTCACACCAGGGAGCCTTGGGCAGATGAGTGAGCTCATGCTGCTCCTTCTCTTGTGGGCTCACATCCTTAGGCAATGGGATGGCTTCACCGTGCCTGACCAGATCATCTTGGCATTTCTTTGCCAACTCCAGAGCTGCGTCAACCTCTCCATTTGCAAGAAATCAAGTCAGCCTTTCCCAGCAGTCCTTCTTGCTTCCGGTTTTGGCGCAGGCTGCACTGCATCACGGGGCCTTTCCGATCCCAGGTCCTCTTCCTGTATTATAAATCTTCTTTCTTGGCTGGCTTTCCCACCAGTGCTATGACTTCCTGCTCCGTCATCGGTACCAGGTGCAACATCGTAAGGATCTGCGTCGGGCCCTCCAGCAATGGTATTGGGGCCTTCGGTTCCACCATGGATCCTTCTGCAGCGTACTGTGCTGCACACTCAATGATTTTCCAGACTTCCTCATCTTGTCTCCATCCTGGATTGAGATATTGTCCCTTGTCCTGGTCAGACACCAAGATCATTGTCGTACGGTAAGGGTAGTCTGAGATCCCAAACCGTTTGCGACCACCGACATGTCTGTCCGTTTCCGACCTGTAAGTGGGAACTCCATTTACATAGAACCACGTATCCTCCATGATCTTGTTGGCCTTTGGTACCAAGCAGATTTCTCGCACATACTGCTGGTTCACCCTTCGGATCTCGACGTGTACCACGAGGCTGTTTCCAGAGTAGTGGACTGGAATGATGTATCCATCCTTGTCATGCCTCAGTTGCAGCTGTCCTGAGCTGCTTCTTCCTGGCGTCCAGCCATTCTTGAAGAACTTGCCTGCAGAAATCAGTGGTTGTCTGACTGATTCCGAAACCGTGGCCATCTGCCGTACTCTGGGCTTTTCACCTGTTGTTGCCTCAAAGACAGACAAGTTCGACCTTTCTCTGCGAAGTCCCTCGCAGTTGATTTCCTTGGGCGTCTCTGAGTATCGGCGTATTGCCCATCACTTCTCCCTTTTATTGAAAAACCATTGGAAGCACAGTCATGTCGCTTCCCGAGTCCAAAATGGCCTCGACTGTTCGGGGCTCATGGTAAACTGCCCGAACCTGGAAATTCATAGGGTTCTCACTGCCTTCAACAGATGAATCATCGGGTTCGTTGTGCTTGTGGTGCAAGCTAACGCTTCTGGCTGTAGTGAAACTAGTCATGGTCCTCGTGGTCGTCGGATCACATGACTCAAGGTCAGGACTGTAGGTCCAATCGTCCTGATCATCGTCCTTGTCCATTCTGGTATGTGGACCTCACATCGTAGCGTTCGGACGTAGCTGTCACAGAACGTGGTATCCTGAGATTCTTCTTCGCTGAGGTTGTATATGACACAACAGCTTTCTGGATCAACCAAATCAATTCCCCTCACTTGTGAAGCTGAGGGTCCTGCTGTGGTCGTGGTGACACTTGTACCAGCCACCGATGCCGTGGAGCTTGCTGGTGCTTTCACCTGTCGGACTCCCTTCGCTTCATCCTGTTGCTTCTTCCAACATTCCGATTGGCGATGTCCTGCCTTTCCACAGTAGAAGCAACCATCCTTAGGTTGTTTTCCTTTTCCTTTTGACTTGGACTGGTTGTCTTGGTCCAGTTTTCCTTTCCCTTCTGACTTACCTTTTCCTTTTCCTTTTTCGCCTCCTGAAGCATGCCTAGTTCAAGGTGTCGAGGCGCTGTCGCAATCCATGCATCTTGGCGCTCGGCACATTCCGTAAGGAGCAAATCAGGTGAGGTGCTGCTGCCAGCTTCAAGATCAGCAAGGCAGGGAGTCTATTGCGATTCCAAGTGAACCAGTTTTCCCCCTGGCAGGTGCGCTTTCCGACTTTTGAATTTCGGCAAAGATCGACGCAATGTGGTCCATAGCCGCTTAACTTGGTTGGGGCCCAGAAAGTCAGCACCTTCACGAAGAAGACCATCAAAAAAGGCTCGGTCATCAGCATGGAGTGCCTGCGCAACTACCTCGCCAAGAGCTCGGAATTCATGATGTAAGCAGGGAACCAGTTGATCTTGCCGGCGTCCAAAGTGGCGCGATGTGCCTCTCCATACTTCCACGCAGAGAAAAACTGCCCAAGAGCAGCTCTGCACTGGAGGCGAGTTGCTTCAGCCAGTTGTTTTCGACATTGTCGTTTCTTCTGTACTAAGGCCCAGTTTGATGGGGAAATGATCTTCTTGACCGGTTGTGCTCCTCTTCGGACTTGATGATGTCGAAGAGCATGTTCCACAGCTCGTTGAAGCTCTGCAGCATGAGAGTGCGGATCTTGTCCCAGGTCAACTAAGGGCTGAAGGCTCGCTTGAATTTTGCTAAAATCGAGGTTGCAGAAATCAAGCTGACGTGCCTGGCGGCGGCCTAAATGAGCATGTCCAGTGCCTTCGAAGCTCCATTCAGCAAAAGTAGCTGAGTGATCTGTGGTGATGATGGCTGCACCAAAGTCATCCATAACCCAGGAATCACAATGAAGCATTGTCCATGATCGAGGCAGGCCGATGAAATCAATACGTCGCTTGCTGCCGCTCGTGTGGGCCCACGTCTCGCTCCATGGTGTAGATCTTCAAAGGTTTCTGGAAGAAAAACGCTGCATTTGTGCACGAACTCAACGACTGGTTCAGAGCGGCTTTCATGTCGGCCTGCTTGATGTCCTCCTATGTGATCATCAATGTCGTGGCCAACCGTTGTATTGGCATCAAGCGCCAGAACGAATGGCCATTCTTGCAGGTAGAGAGGGATCTGGTCCCAGAGATTGCGCCACCACTGTATGACTTCATGTTCATTGTGACCAAAGTGCGGCGCGTGCCCAACGACATAGACAAAGCGCAAGAAGGGTGCTGCAACTTGAAGAACTAGCACCCGTGGCTCACTCCAGAGAAGGGAGATATGTTGGTCACGAAAGTACAGTGCTTGCTTTCCACTTCTTCATGCTGGATGTGGCCGTACGGGATGGTCTTGGAGAAGCCAGCCATGACGCCAAAATGTCCAGCTTCAGTAGCTGCACTCTTGTACAAGATGTAGTTCAGGCTGTAAGCAATCGACGGATCCGTGTCTCTTGGAAACCGAAAACATGGAATCCATCTGTGTGCAGCTGTTGAAGCAGAGCCGCTTGACGTGCTGGTCCCACAATCCCAGCGCCGGTTTCAAGTCCAGCTTTGGTACTCTTCAAGGACAGCACATTACATGACAGTAGCTTCAAGCAGAGTTGGCTAACCTCTGTAGCATAGCCAGGCTCTCGAGCAACTTCAGGTTGCACAAGAAGATCTTGACGGGGTTTGCTGTTGGGAAGGGGAAGCACAAGATGGTGCTCCTTCCAGTAAGGGGCAAAGTCCTTGTTGAAAAGCGCCCAAAACCAGGCCACGTTGGTAGCAAAGCCAGGCCTGGTTACATCACTAATCCAGGCATCCAGAGAGTGAAGTGCCTGTCCGCTTGCTGCTCTGCGCGCAAGTACATCAACTAGCTCATTGCCAGGATCTCCTGCATTGCATGTCCTCGGATGTGCCAATCAAAGATGTGGATGCCAAGTCTCTGCTCATTCAAGATCTGCATGTTGCGTAGCGTTCTGCCAAGATGTTGATGAGATCGACATTGCCAGTCGCCAGAGGCTTGATGACCCACTGTTTGAGAGTCAAAGCAATGGTGCACAAGTGGCATGTCATATTGGTGGGCTCCAAACATCTTCAAGACGTCGTGCGTGAGTTTGGCAGCTAGGGTGGCACTTGCTACTTCCGCTTGATAGGATCCTGCGCGGGAAGGGAGTGAGGTGCTAAGCGCTCCCGCAAAGTACCAACACTCCTGGCTTCTGATGAACGCAGCCACCGCAGCACCACAAGAACTAGAGCTGCTGACATAGGAACCATCATAGTACAGCCAAAGTTCAGTCCCTCCAATTTCAGGAGTCCACCAGTAGTCAAGCCAGGGTGATGATGGACAGGTCAAACTGTGGTAGTAGAAAATGTCCATCAAAAATCTCGAAAGTCGCGGATCGCTTCCTTAAAGGAGATGTGCTGTCCATCTTCAAGATCTTGTCGTCTCTCATCATGTTGAGGGAAACTATTGTTGACATAGTTGGCCTCATTATGTAGTACAGTCAGCGTCAATGAAAGTCCATGACGTGTGAGAAGACGATCGAGCATGCCAATTTCATGCCCACAGGCTGATTTTAAAGATCTATACAAAAAGAATTCTCCTTAGGCAACTCCATACGCGCGAAACATTTGAGTACAGAAATGGAAGAGATTGGTGAAGAGGTTGGTGAAGAGATTGGTGAAGAGGTTGGTGAAGAGATTGGTGAAGGAGATTGGTAAAGTGCATGGCAAGCGTAAAGCGTAGAATATGAAAAGAATGCTGACTTCCCCAATCACCATGGTCAAGCTGTTTTGAAGTCAACTTTTCTTCATACCATTTCTTTAATTCGCAGGTATTCGAAAACTCTGAGAAAGGCTGCGATTTGCTGGGCGCTGGGAGTCCACCATAGTTCACCCATCATGGATTGAGGACTTCACATGTCACGTACCAACTGACTTCACAAACACGGGACATGGTCAGGCTATATACGTCTGGCTCTGCGAAAACATGGGATGAGGATCGGGTCATACTCTTCTCTTCTGTTCCTCAACACATGGCCAATATGCCAGATACCCTGCAAAAACAAACAAACTTAGCTGGTTAGTGTTTGATGCAGGATAATCCCATTGATGCTAAAAGACTAAAGGATTAGTTTCTACCCATCCACTTGATTGACCGCTATCACGGGATCCCACACCGATGGATCAACCAATTGCATCATCGCATGTTTGCTGCTTCTATGTTGCCTGTCGTATGCTTACCTTACTGTATCCTGGTTAAAGTGTTACAAAAAGGTTTGAAAGCATGGATGTTTTCATAATATGCAGTTGGATTATTCGAATACCTTTGTTGATGGTATGCATATGTATAATAATTGCATAATTATGTGCATATATATAGTATACCTTGACAATTTATCTTTTTCCCCATGCTCAAACCCCACAAAGTCACAAACTACAGTAATCAGAACAGTTAGCCTCAAAAAAAAACAACCTTAACTTACCAATATCCAATTCGCCCGCCTGGCTGCTGGCTTTCACCGCCGCCTCTGTCCGATGTTTCTCGGCTTCGTCCTGGAGTTCAAGTGGTTGAAGAGTGATACATCGGTAATCCCCATGATAGAAAGTGGAAACAAATATGGAAAACATATATTTAACATGAATTTAACATAAAATAATCAACATACTTTTGGAGAACATATATTTGACATAAAATCATCAATGAGGAGGAAAGAATACATGTGTATCCCATGGTTTAATACCCATGCAAGAGGTAAATGAGAATACATGGAAAAAACTCAGGAAGTGGAAAGCTTTTGATACTGAAATGATGCCGACCCCCCAATATTATACACTCCCATAATCGCACATAATATAGTTTAATGGTATATTTTTATGTCTGTGCGTGTGTGCAGAGGCAAATGTTTACGTGCTTACTATACGTACTTTAGACAAACATAGACAAACTTAAGTGTCTATACATATGCATATATAATAATGTGCATATAATGCGTATAATATAGATATATATATATATATAGAGAGAGAGAGAAAGAGCAACCTCAATTTCATGTAAGGTTTGAATGTAATCAAAGTTCAAGTCTCAGAGACACTCCAAAAAATTATGCTCTTTGAGCCTTCTCAATTTCTGTCGAACTGCGCGTATTTGGTCAAATTTGGTGGATTTGGGGAGATTCACGCTGCACTAGGCTGCATTTACCAAACTTGAGTCTCTGTCCTCAAGAATTCCTGTGGGATGCATGGTTTGGGCATCATGAACTTGTTTAAACGAGATTCTGTCCAACGTGTTAATGTATGTTAATGTTGGGAAGCATATTAAACTGAGGTCAAAAGGGAACCTTCGCTCCCATCTGACTCATCTTCAACAACTTCCCAGAGACGTCACAAGCAACATTTCATTGAAACAGGCAAAGGTGCAATGCATCTGTTTACCCATGGCCCGTAATTGTTTAAAGCTTGAAACATAAGTCCCACTCGTGTATCCAGCCCAATGTTTCTGGCTCATTTTTTCTGTTCCCCGATTGTACTTCACTAACTTCAGCGACATCAACGTCGGATCCTTCTCGACTTCGGCTTCCTTCTTCTTGACCTACGGATCACCGATGACGAAACTCGGGCAATTCGTCGCGAGATCCGACAGTCAGATGATAGGCTCACCCTTGTTGTGGGCGGAAATCAAACAGATGTTTGAAGAAGTTACGTACAATAGTTGCAAATAGTTGGTGCAGGCTTGGTATCACTTGGTATCACTTGGTGCAGGCTTGCCTTAAGCACCTCGCCCCATTTGAGGCCGATCCAGGTCCCGCACCCCTCGACACATGCCCCACAAAGTCAATCATTTTCAGCTGGATCATCCAGCCAAGTATCAATGTAATGCACTATAGACTATATATATATATTAAATGTGTATATTATATATATATATATATTTATATATTTATTTATATATTATATGTATAATTATGTAATATGATGTATACACACTATATAATCCACCATTCATGGCCTTTTTGACGGGTTTCTGTTGGGTTCTAACTACAATGACCTGGATTTATGGCGCATATATCTACAGTATTTTGCAGTTTCATCTGTCTATAGACCAAAATGTAAGTGCGGAGGCCACACCGTGTAGAAATCTTGGCCAAGCTGAAATGGGTCCTTTGAAGTATTTCCCACTACTACCCATCATTTATGGTGACGTTTTGGTGACGTGGTCAAAAAAGATTAAGAGATCTATGGATGTTTAATGATGTTTACTTGTGGAGATTTGTCAAACCTGCAAGTCAGCACAAGAAGAATCTTAGCAGTTGCAGAATGGAAAAAAGATTTGTCAAACCCTGGTACCCTGGTTTTGAGATCAAAATAGTTGGTGTATTATTTGTCAATAGTCAATAGGTCTCGCATCCACAAGCAACTCAAACTGGAATAGCACAAAACTGAGTGACCATAATTGTTGTTGCAGACAACTAAAATAAATGAGATTAAATTCGTATGTCTGGAAAGTGGGGTATACCCCCAAAACTTGATGGTGGCCACGCCTCAGCTTTCAGCGTGCGACGCTTTTCCATCCACTCCTCACATGCCCGGGAAGATGTGGGGCGCTATGGAGTCTCTGACATCAAGAAACTACTAAAAGCTACACAGGGTGATACTCCCCAGTTAATAGATTTAATCTCTACAAACCCTCATAAAATTGGGAGTTACCAACCTAACAGAGCTAACGAACTGGGGCGCGTCAACCCACGTCAACCTGGGCTTTCAATGGGTCCCACACGTTAGTCTATTGTTGGGACTGCAGAATAAAACATGATTGGGATCCCTCCAACATGAATATACTAGGTGTAATTGCCTGAAATCCATTCACCCAGAACTCAAGGAACGCGAGGATCAACATATTATATATCAAGGTGAGGATGTTATATCCAAATATGCTATATGACCCACATATACCCAATGCCGTAAACCTCCTATGCCATGGACTTGTTAGTGTGGTAAATCCTGGGTTGCAAGAATCATCCCCCGTGGGTTTCTTGTTGGGTTTACCTCATTACAAGCCACTGCCGTATGACCACCCAGCAAGGACATGTGTTAACCCCGCGGCCTCCAGAGCCACACGCGCGGCACGCGAGAAATCTTCCAATTCCTCTCCTTGGGGGGTGAACAACTTATGTGAGGTTAACTATATGTACAATTATGTTTATAGTACCATATGGTACCATATAAGTACCATTATGTGAACTAAGTTGGTTATAATGTTTATAGTGAGGTCAACTATCAACTTATGTATTTATAAAATACTTGGATGGGACATGGGACTATAAACCACCTCATAACCAGGGGGTTGACCACCTTGAAACAGCTTCATATGGTGATGTCAAGTCACAAAATAATCAGATTCTTGGCGTCCCACCTGTTACTTAGATAAGAAATGGAATTACAAATATAGCCTCTTAAGTAATGATCCACAGTTTGCGATGAAATCTCGACTGTCCCCAGTTTGTCCATGTTTTGGTCAATCATCGAACTAATTGTTAGGCCATTTTCCATGTTCCATGGGCTCCCATCTGCCCGAATCGTGACATTTGCCTATCTTGGGATAGCCCAATGGTGATCACCAGTTTAATGTATATATATATATCATAATATATTTATGGCAAACGATTGAGCAGTACTAAAATCATCATCCAGTTGGTTTTCCTAGAATTGTTGGTTACATCCAAAAAAAAATCCGCATTTTTTTGCTGAAAAATATGTTTGTGCAAGGTTATATCTCCCTGTTATTCCACCATTGAACTTGGTTAAACCTCCATTTTTCGAGTCATCCCTTGTGATTCCCATGATTCCAGCGTTTGTTGAAGTTAAACCATTCAAACCTTTGAACAAGAAGAGATAAAGTATGATAAAGTATGATAAAGTTGTATATAAGTTGTACTGCATATAAGTTATAGTCATTACTCCATTATACAGTATTATACATCATATTTTGTCATACCTTCTGGTAAAGATACAAAAAAACTATGGGAAATTCACCATGTTATAGCTGGGTAAATCAACTATAAATGGTCATGTTCAATAGCAAACTGGGCGCCGTGCCCAGCTGAATGTCCTCCATTCGCTCCACCAGGTCCTGCGAAATTCTTATGGTGAAAAAACGTCAGGGTGGAAGAAATGGCACCATTTAAAGAAATGATTTTGTTGGCTGATGTTAAGCCAATTTTATCTGGTTTTAACCTGATCTACTGTAACTTAATTTTAAACTGATTTAAACTGATTTTGAATGAACTTACCCTGATTTGCAGTAATCATGAAAGATCCTGATTCAAGCACCAAAATTTGGGATGCGACCCTACAGTATATGTTTTAGCCATCAAACAAGCGCGCAAGCCCGTAATAAGCCCACTTCTCATCAGCTTGGATGCAGGTGGTGTAGTCTCACTAGAGTTGTTACACATAGATATCCAGAGAATGTGGATCATATCAGCAGGTATACGTCATTGTTTATACAGGGAAACCATCAACACGTATCTGTATGTATATATATAAATGTATGGATGGATGGATGGATGGATGGATGGATGGATGGATGTATGGATGTATGTATGTCTGTATGTCTGTCTGTATGTATGTATGTATGTATGTATGTATGTCTGTATGTCTGTATGTCTGTATGTCTGTGTGTCTGTGTGTCTGTGTGTCTGTGTGTGTATGTATATATATATATGTATATGTATATGTATATGTATATGATAATATGTATATGAGAATATGTATATGTCTATGATAATATGTATTTATTCATTTATTTATATATGTAACGTATACCAAAAGCATTGGCTGTCTCAATCAGCAAACATCCTGTGCAAGGTATGCCTGAAAATTCTCGTTTCAAGCTGTCGCTCCTGCGTTGATGTTTTGGGACTTGGCATGAAACAGAGAAGTTCAGCAGCCAAATAGTGCGCTGAGTTATTGCTCATCAAAAAGAAAATCTCCCAGAAAATGAACTGGTATAATGTGGGCCTTCTATGCCGCACCCACCAACAATTTCTTGGGTTTGTCTAAAAATAAGGTAACCCATTCCATCCAGGGGTTGAAAGTTGAAAACATCATCTTCCTATTAGCAACAAAAATAACATGGTAACATGGCCATATATTGAGTGTAAATTCACTATTTTAACCAAGTCCACATCATGTGGTTGGTGAGTAAACATCATATCCCATTCAATGGTTCTATTTCAATAATCGGGATTTCCCAGTTGTTTGACTATGATATCCCTGTTTTGCTCGTGAAATCCCCGATTAAAACACCTCACCCACCCTCCACCTGCGTCACGTGCGGCCGGGCTTCCTCCACCAGCTCCTGGCCCCAAAATCTTGGGCAGAAAATGTATGGGGCTTGTGCGGCTGTGCCAATCCGAGATATTTTGGTCGTTTGCTGATAAACATCATTAAACATCCATATCAGGCCATATATCCATACGATGCAACATCTCGCGACGCGATCTTCACTGGAGGTCATTTCAATATATTTCAATCATGTCATCTGACAACCTGTCAGGATATGTCAGGATCGTCTCCAGTAACTTTCGACCATCCCAATCTTGCGAACAGGTCAGGGAAAAAATTGAAGAACATAACTTGTCAAGAAAAATGAAAAACAATGTTCAACACCTTCACAAGGGACATTTCAGTACCTTTACGGAATCAGATGTTGGGATAAAAACAAATTTGAGTAAACCTTGGTTCAATCACCCAAAAAAGAATCGCCCAAAGGCCCAAAGGTGCAAAGTAAACATGTTGATCGAAATATGGTCTACTGTAGTGCGGAATCCAACATGCAATCCGAACCTGAGGGTTGTCAATCCATCTAACTTCCTATTACTTGTGGTAAAGTCCACTCTTCAGTGTTGTTTCTCACATCAGCCATCCACCATGCGCCAAGTCATACCCACTATGCATTGGTTGCCTCACCATGTGAAAATCCCAGTTTATCCAGGTCAAATCTCAAGAATTCTGTTTGGGCTGAGCTATTGTCATGATACGTTTATTGGTTTCTTCAATGTCTCCATGTTTGCATGTTGGCCAAAGCCCACTGAAACTCCAATGGTATGGACATTTGGCTAGTGACGGCCAGTGATAGGGATCCCATCACGGGAGAAGTGCGCCTCACCGTATGATTGGCCATCAGCTTCAGTGGCAGCCATGGCACGGAGTCGGAATGGTCGTCGGCCTTTCAGGCAAGGCACAGGACAGCTGATGACCGTAAGTCCTACATTGAGTAGGGCCACATAGGGCCACCAAGCTACACCAAAACTGGGATTTCACGATCAACACGAGGCATCAAATGTGAGGCACTGTAAATGAACTCGGCGTTACAATCCAACTTTGCAGTGTTTCAATGTGTTTCAAGGGTTTTTGGGATCGGCAAGCAATTCTGTTGGAACATCTCCTAGACATTTCACTGTGGGACCACGATTCACTGAGCTCATTTTTTTCTATCCGATCTTTTATAATAACTTTGCCGGTCGATTCTTTGCCCATGGAGCATCAGGGTGAAGCGCTTTGCGCTTTTGGTTGTGCTGGCAGCAACGAGTTTTCTGCCTGCGAGCCTTCTTTGAAGGCGGAAGGTCTTTTGCCTTCTCCAAAACCCTAGGATGTTCCCAAAATGCCTGCGCTGCCGACTCTTCGGCTTCTTTCTGGGTGCTACGCTTCCGTCCTGTGAATTCTGCTCTCACAAGGCCGCCCAGAGCTGTTTGAGATTCGCGGCTGATTTTCAGTACTGACTGAAACCTGCCCTTATCATCGGTTGCCGTCTCGTAGGTTGCGAATGCAGGCTGGTCGGTTTTCCAATGAAGCAGCCGCCTGCAAGTTCTGTGGGCGAATGTCGGCGACACGTTTCTGATTTGAGATTTCGGATTTGGTATTCAGTCATTAAGTAAATATATAAATATAAATTCAGTGCTATCTCTTGAAATGCTATGTTATCTTATCTCTGGTTTGTGCTCAGCCGCCTCAAAAAATCTCCAGTGCCGCGCTTGAAGTCCTTCTCATAGTTTCGGATGTCAAAGCCTGTCAAAACAGGACCACGTATTCGAACTGGTCCTGACTTCTTCGGAGCCTTACTGGAAGACCTCGGTGTCTCGGACACCAGCAACATCCATTTCGAAAAAGCTTGCAAAATGTGTAAACAACCTGCAAAATACACAGTACTCCACAGATAATGGCAAACGTGAAAAGAGATGAATATGTCTATGTGATGAAATGATGAGAAGAGGACAATGACAAGGCATATAGCGACGATGAAAGAGAGGTTGCAAGAAATTCCACACAGGCCAGAGATTCGTGTCCAGAAAAAAAAAAAGAACAACACCCCCTGGCACATGGCTTTGAAGTTTTTCCCGGCACACCCAAGAAAAAGGGTGGTTTTGTTATCTCTACTTCTCAGACTAATCAAGCTATTCAAATGCTCGGAGTCTGAGGGTAGAACGCCGTCTGCCTTCCTCTGCTGGCGCTTCGTCTTCGGCTCCTGCTTCGCCTTCGGCTCCTGCTTCGACTTCTACTGGAGCTGCCTCTGGAGCTTGAGGAAGAACTTGAAGATGGTGCCCTCTGTGCTCGCTCCGCTCTCTTCTTCTCTGAAGGAGCTGGGCTCTGCGGCCCCATTCTTGGCGTTGCTTCCGAGAGCTGCTGTTCGTTCATGGCAGGGCAGAACAGCAGCTGTTGCGAAAGTCTGAACGCCGGGTCAAAAACATACATTCCCAATATGTCTGTGCGTGTATGTGCCGTTTTGCTGCATGCCAATGGGCCTATCGACTCAAGTTGAAAATTGATTTTGTCACATGTTGTCTGTGTTTAACTCTCACTGAAACTTAGTCACCGCCAGGAACTTTCAAAAGCAGCAGGACACTGGTTTATGAGCGATGCGGCACAGGACAATCAGCAAATTTGGAACAAGATGAACATGACAGCAACTTTACATTTCGTAGTTTCCCTGGCCAGGTGGAATCGCAGTCAAACCAGAGGGTGGAGCAGTTACTTGTCTGAATTTCATGGACAAAATAGTTGATATATGTTGATAGCTCCTCCTTTTATGCATTTCAGTTGGCCCCGAAACTAGCCACTGAATCATTCAAACTTTGAACACCCTAGGCTGTCAGCGCAACTTCTTCACACCACATGGCAGCAAACAGAACTCCAGTTTAGCTTAGCAAGGACTTGGCAAAGATGAAGGAGTGGGCCCAGAAGTTTGAGCTATATTGCTTCAAAGCAGGCCAGAGATAACAGTTCTCAAGAAGAAAAATCTCATTGACTTTAGTCCTGCTGTAAATATGTAGTACATGTTAAGATCAATCCATAAATCTACAAAAGTTTGGGTCCCCCAATCGTGCCCTGACAGGCATCGCTCGACTACAAGTACATCAATGACCGCTATCACAAGGGAAAAGCGGCCATTGGGACCTTCATGTCGGAAAAGCACCAGATCCTCCGAGTTTCTTCCTTGCTTTTGGCACATTCTACGATTGTCTAGCAGTATTATACTTAGCCATCGCTATTTGCAAATGATTAGCCATTCTCAGCCATACCTATTTTGTATTTGGTTGCTTTGATCTGGTAGCAAAGGTTGACCATCCTTGTGGGTGATTGCACACTGTGGCCGAGCCACTGAGATGAAATTCATTCTCAAATTTGTGTGTGTGACCGCAACTTGGATGGGAGCAAAATTGACAACTGTCATTGTGATCGCATCCCAAAACTTCTCAAGGATTGCTGGCTGTGGACAAGGCAGTGACACTCGCAGAATGAAAACTTCATAGCTGACCAATTATTCCCTCAGCAGATACTCAGATACTTAATGAATGTATTAGAATTTATGTGGATCAAGAATTGTCAAATAAACTCAAATACCACCGTGGTCCATTGCATCCCACATGCCACCCAGGGTCAGGTCTCCGTCCGCTGCGAAGCCACCACCATCCATAGTACTAGACCGAACATCTCTCACCTTCGTTTGTTGTTGGATCATGGGTATCTGCAGCATCCCATCTTCGTGGCCACAGCCATCGTTCAACAGCTTACTCCAAAATCATCCACGGCATTCCACGGCCATTGATGCAGTTTCAAGAAAGATTCTGACACTAAGAGCGAAACAAAATCCCGAATGTTTAAACAATCCAAGGAACTGTCAGGCGAGATCTTGTCAAAGTGAATGACCCCTCGCTGAAAAAGGTGCCACCAGATGGTGGAGTTTGGATCCGATGGAGCTTCATGCCACGCTTCGACGTGAGCATCTGCAAAGTTCACAGTCCTCAGTTGAATTCTTCATAGTCTCACATGGCACCCTCAACTCTGCATGAAATAAATCCGAACTACCCCATTCTGCGTGTGTCTTTTTGCAGCATGCTATGAGAAACTGTTTGTAGTGCAATAATTTAAAAAAAACAACCACAAATAATTTTGGACTCGCTATCTAGAGCTCCTGGTGCAGGCAAGGTTCTTGGCTGCCAGGCGGAGAGAAGTCATCTGAATTTGCCTTGGGAGCTGCGCGAAGTTTCTGCACCGATTAATGATATCCATGGAATCCAACGTGTCAAGGGTCAAACTACATCCGTTGAAGGAACTTTTGGAAGATTCTCTTGAAGAACAACGAAGCTTGCCAAGCACTTCTAGACGACCAAGCAAGTCTGTGACCAAACTTGGCTCAGAACCATCATGGAATCAGAATGAATCAGACATGATTTCCTCTAAGGCACCCGGTGATGCGTAGCTCCCCTGATGTCAAGGTCAGAATCCCGGCAGTCGCTGGGCGCAGCTGCGACGGCGCCCCATGCGGCCCTTGCAGCTCGCAGAGTGGCGCTTCGGCAGTGGGCCTCGGTTTTTCGCGGGACTCAGAAGTTTCTGCAGGGTTTGAATGAAGTATGAGTATGTTTCAATTTTCATTGTGAAAAATATTTGACGTCTCTGAGGTCCTTAGAAAAGGTCATAAAGTTGCAATACCCGACAAGTTTCGGAAGAATGGGAAAGGAGCGCAACTGACACCTCTGCTTTGGCCCAAACTTTTCCAACCGTATCCAACCCACAACCAACACGCAAGCATCGCATTCTTCAGATTCCCTGTGACCAAGCCACTGGAGTTGAAAGCACGACCCGGCCGTCAATTTCTTTTGTTCACAAAGCTCGGCCCAGCCAATCACCTCACAGTCCTGCCAGCAGGGACCGCACAGTTCGGTGATATTTGGGTCTTGGAAATTCCAAGAAGGTAACTGGGAAAAACCAACCAGACACAACAGAACATCGACTTTCTGTGAAACCCCACGCCCCACCTGCAGATGTCTGGAGCCCGCTTCAGCTGCTGGTTGGGGTACAGGGTGGCTACCTTGCAGTGCGGCAAAGCGAATCCAACAGTCCAAACAGAAAGCTGAAAAGATTGTTGGGCCTCACCCGGCACCAAATCTGTTTAACTTGAACACATCGCATCTACCAATTCTGGGAGTTAGAGATGCGAGTTGCCACTTCAGCTGATGGCCATCTGGCTAACTTACGGCAAAGGATGGCAAAGACCCCAAAGTAGACACTGTGGCAATGCAAAACATCTAGTAGATGCCTGTTGTAGCTACCCATGTCACGACTTGTTGAAACGGCCTGACCAATGCACCCCCAGCAAACCCCGAAACCGCAGCCGAGGCGCTTTGTTGTCCCTTCGTGCTCTGCCTCGAGACACGCAGCTCAGCAGGACAAAGAATGACGAAAATCGTTGCGAGGAACCACTGCATCATGCGCCAAGTCATGGTGTATGAGGCATCAGGCGTTGTGCTCACGATACATGTTGAATGATGATAAACGCTGCATCCTATTGAGGACTCTGTCATAGACCATGTCCATGTGCCCATGGGTCTGATTCAGCTATAATGTACACAAGGAAACATTGATGCCAGGGGGTAAAACCAAGCACTTGCGAGTTACAAACCATGGGTATCATCCAGTTGTCCAGAAGTTCATGAGCAGAGAGCAGACCTACTAAACTGAAGTTTCGAAACATTGCGCCGCGAGTCGCATGCACATGACAACCACAACAGCCCCTGGAGGATGGGGGAAGGCAACGGTTACCATTACAAAAATGATACATAAGGCATTCTGCCCAAGACCGCCCTCACAACCATTGGTAAAACACATTTAAAAAAAATTAAAGGCCGGATAACCCCACAAATCAACTTCTTCCAATAATGAGCAACACATGTTGTAGCAAACACGGGGAAGGAAGGAAAGACAAAGGAGGTGATGGAAGATCGAGATGTAAAACAAGTTGTATGTGAAGAGTTGTGTGTGACAAAGTTGCACATGAAAGATGGTGCGTTGCAAAGAAAGGGCCCTTTTGCACGAAGCGAACGAAAGATCGGCTCTACAGCAATCTTCACACGCAAGTGTCACACGCGAATGTCACAAGCATTGCCAAGTCCCCAATGTCACCAAAAAAATTTTACATGACAATAAGAAATGAAACGTTGCATCAACCCATGCTCTAAACGGTGTAAACAACATTATCTCCAACAGAAAAGGTTTGACAACATCGCACGGCCGAAACTAGTGCGCGCTCGTTGCTGGCGAAGATTTTTTTCACGGCAACTGTCAATTTTCACAGGAAACTGTTTCGTTTGCGGTATAAGTTTGCCCTTGTGTTTTATTATTGCGCAAGTTCCAAAACAGAAAAAAAACACATGGAATCCAGTTCTTCCAAATTGATGTTGCTGGCCTTTTTTTCCCACTGTGCGCCGTGCACTGTTTTTGGTGCATGCGTGTCCTGTGCTAACATCCTGGCTGGGAAAAAATAGGATTATGGATTCCCTTAAACGATTTTTTTTTCAAATAAGAAAATTTTAAAATTCAAAAACGGCTGGGAGAAGATAGGATTTGGGATTTCCTTATTTGTTTTTTTTCAACTAAAAAATTTAGATTTTTGTTTTGATTATGGATTTATATGATTTTTTTAAACGATTTTTTTCAAATAAACAAATTTGAAGTCAAAAAAGGCTAGGAAAAGATAGGATTGTAAATTCCCTTAAACGATTTGTTTTTCAAATAAGAAAATTTTAAAAATCAAAAAAGGCTGGGGGAAGATAGGGGGATTCCCTTATTTGATGTTGTTTTCAAATAACATAATTTGAAAATTATTAAAAACATAGTTTTTTTATGATTTTTTTAAACGATTTTTTTCTCAAATAAACAAATTTGAATCTTCAAAAAAGGCTAGGAGATGATGGGATTGTGGATTCCCTTATTATGCCCTTATTTGATTTTTTTCAAATAAGAACTTTGAAAAAATCCAGGATTTTTATATGAACAAATTTGAAAAATTCAAAAAAAACTAGGAGAACATAGGATTGTAGATTCCCTTAAACGATTTTTTTCAAATAAGAAATTTTAAAATTCAAAAAAAAACTGGGGGAAGATAGGAGGATTCCCTTATTCGATTTTTTTCAAATAAGAAAATTTGAAAATTAAAAAACGGCTGGGAGAAGATAGGATTACGGATTTCCTTAAACGATTTTTTTCAAATTGATTATAATTGGTTTGTGTCCCCCACAATCTGTTTTTTTGATCAAAAACACAAAAAAAAACAAAATCCAGGGACACAAGCGACAATAAAAATCAATTAAACTTATTTGAAAAAAAACAAATAAACTTTTTGCTTGTGTTTTAAGTTCCGGTCAAAAAAATCACAATCAACTACAATCAACTTCAATCAACTGCAAAAAAAACAAGGCTGACTTTGTTTTTTCATAAAATTTGTTTCCAAACTGGTGTCTATTGTTTTTTTTGTTTTTTTATTGTTTTCATGTTTTGGTTAATTTTTTTGGAATGTTTTTTTTTTTAATTGTTTAATTTAGTTTAAATATATAAACAAAAACAATACACATCTCTCTGACTCTATTCTACTTACAGTTTTTTTGAATCTGCGGATTTTCCTTGAGTTGAAAGCGCCTCAAAAGTCTCACCATGTTACACTGCTCGATTTGTGCAGTGTCAAGTGACAAACATGACTGCTATGGCATGTACATGTACTGATGCAAGGTGCG
>Ga0126342_10003519_pt1 | contig 25921 bp, 26 predicted proteins | sample Cyp1metagenome_FD_92528 | JGI IMG/M metagenome (GOLD analysis project Ga0126342, IMG submission 92528) | Coral microbial communities from Lord Howe Island, Old Settlement Bay, Australia - Cyphastrea 1 metagenome | ecosystem: Host-associated > Invertebrates > Cnidaria > Coral ... | reverse complement strand
TTTTTCCGACAATCAGTACTTTCGGATGTTTTTGGTCTCAATGGCCGACATCATTGGCAGTTACGAGCGGCTGCCCAACGATGCGGTGCGGGCGGTTGCCGTCGCGAAGCGACGTGAATATCACATCTGTGTTTCATGTAAATTGAAATTTGGGATATACCCCAATATACCCCATTTTCAGACACACCCAATATCTATGTTACTTTACTGGAGGATGTGTGTATATATATATTACATATTACATATCCATATTCATGAAAAAATCACCCGTTCTTCGGAATCCGTATCCTTCCAAAATCGCCATAACTTATCTACTGACCGAGCCAATGCTGGCATCGTGATTTCTACTTGTTACGGTGAAGCCGATGCCGGAAACCTAAGGCATACATATTGGGGACTGGTGAATTATTGGATTTGTCACCATCATATCCCATTCTATTCCAGTATAATGTAGTTTAATATGATATCACATTGTATTCCATTACAAGAGGTTATTTCTATTTCAGAATCATTAACCATTGTTAACTATATTGGGATTCCATTCTCATTAACCATTGTCAAATATATTGTATCGATTATGTTGGATAAATTCTATTGTTTATTCCATAATTCATTTAACCATTATACATCATATTATACCACTATTTTTGTTGGTTAAATCTCCATTGAAACAACGTCACCCAACGGTTGAGTTCACAACGGTCCTGAAGCTCCTCGCCTTTGACCACACGACTTGGCAGCCCAGCGGCTGACAGGGCTCCTTCCTTGGGCCTCGGTTTAGCAAACCAACTGACATGGTGAGTTTCAAATGGGTATGGATCAATACCTGTTAATACCATTTTTAGTGGGATGAACATCCATTTACCAGCTATTTTGATGTTCACCAGGGGTACAAGGTTTTGACCCACTGCCATGTTGAAAAACCAACTAGTGAATGTCATCACTAATTTGTTAAAACTAGTGTTTTTTAACCATTTTTTATGACCAACTAAAACTCAGGTCCTCACCGGAAACAAACATGCCTCACTGAGGCTGTCACCCAGACCAGGCTAAATGGGAAGCGGTGCTCCAGGAGAGGACCTTTTCAAAGGTGAGGAAAATGGAAGTATCAAAGCAACAACTGGTTGAAATTTGTATGGCCTATTGTAGGATGTATGTTTTGTTAGTAGTATACTGTTGTTCTTTTGATTAGTATGTGCGTTACTATGTTAATAAATTTTAACCCATTTGACATTACATATATATATATATGTCGGTGTGTGTGAAAATGAGACAGGCCACTTCATTTAAGGACGTTATTCATGGGGAATATGTCAATTGACCAATGGGTTTCGAGCCAAAATCTTCGACAAACCCGGCTGAAAGGTCTTGTCTTACTTAGCTCAGAGGTGTGTGTTTTTTCAATGTCATATATATATATGTGTGTTATATATATATATATGTGTGTTATTCATTTTTATTCATAGGTCAGGTCACCCCCAAATTCATATTATACAGTAAATCCTCATTTTATGTCCTCAGTATATGACTATGATCCCTAAAAAAATGGGCGGCCCGGCCAGCAGCATCACCAGTTGCGTGGCGGCCGCAAAGGAAAGAACGTCCTCCAGGGCTGGGGTCGGGGCCGTGGGTCAAGATGGTCAAGTCATTCGGAAAAACATCGACTTGGTGGCGAGCCACGGATCCTGGGTGATATCCCTGGTTTTGTTAGTGGGATAAGTGGGCTTTATACCAAGAAAAAAACCAGATGAAAAAAAAAAGCTACTTGATAAGTGGGATGAGCCACCGGTGATGAGTAACTGCAGTATATTCTTGCAAGACATCCAAAGTCTAAGGGATTATAAGCCACTATTAACCACTTAGCCAATTGCGACAAACATCGAAGTACCTTTCAGGACCCAAAAATTGGCCATGCTTTAGGTTCTGCTGGCTACCGTCTTCCAGATCCTCACATGGTGGCAGAGAATTTCTGACCGTGCTGCGAACCATGATGCTTCTTGTAAGGCAAAGCCGCAAGATTTGATTGATAACGGCGAAACGACAACCAGAAGTCAATAGAAATCAGTGCAAACTCAAATCATTCTCATGCTAGATGGCCAAAAAAATGGTACCAAAGGACCCACAACATTGGTGATGACTTATTAGTGCCCCGCCATCCAATTTTGGGCCTTTAGTGGGTTCCGAACCTTTTCTGGTGATTCAACTCCAAGCCTAATTTTGCGATTTAACCCATGCTTCATGGGTTTGATGGTGTTTTTTCCCCCCCACGTGTGGTGGTTACCTCGCCCCAATTGCTGGTGGCTTTTGAGCCCTGGTTTAACCACCATTTCTGGTCGTTTAAACCACCATTCTGGCAAACCATCCCGGAACTGCTCCCCAAACTGCATGTTGCACCTTCTCAGCCATGGTCGATCGTTCAATCGGCGTGCCTGGTCATGGTCAACCCTGGGTTCTACCTGACCGGGGCCCCTGTAGATGTTCCCTTCACCCAATTTTGGGATAGTAGTTGCACAAAAAAAGTAAGGTTTGGGGTTTCCCCACAAAAAAAGTTATAGATGGATAATTTGATGGTTCCTCCCCAATTGCACTAGCCAGGAGTTGGTCAAAATAATGCAGGGCTGACACTGCTGACTGGATGTGTTCACTCCTGGGGTCTGATGTTTTATCTTCGGGCGGTAGAATTGTGATTAATGAGAGTCATCTAAAATGGTTGCGAGGGTGTCAAAAGTTGGTTGATAGAACTGCGAAAATCAATGGCGTTAATATTGCATAACCATTCTCAGAGGGTTATGGATCAGAATTATGAATTAGAATCATAAAACCAACTTCCCCGAGTTTCCTTCTTCGCCAATCACCTCAACCCCATGGCACCTACAGTACCCAGCAGAACTGAGCAAAATCGGCAACCCGGGCTGAGCCAAGGCGTGATATGGACCGCTCAAGCTTAGGCAACATGGGCGCATATCAAAATCCCAAACCCAGGCCATGAGACAACTAGATCAACTAGTCCCTATAGTCATGCAATGTCTTGAACCCAAGTCTGGTGACCAAAACTCGCAGAATTTGGTCTCGGTCACCTAAAAAGCAGCGAAATCATTTGGAGGTCACAGAAATCTCCCGCCAGTTTTGCAAGGTGATGCGCCACCGTGTCAGCTACCGCATGCCCCACGGACCATCTATGGAATCCATGCTCGACCCCGGAAGGGCCAGCAGTCACAGATGATTTGCACGCAATAGCAGGACACATTGGACCCACGGCTGCCAGTCATCAACTTCAACTTGCGGGCTCCTGATCGTATCTGCCTATGGACGTCACTTAGAAGTGGAATTGCACCACACAAATATCGTGCTTGAGAACATGCTTAGATCATCTTAGATCTGTGGGACGAGATCACTCATTTTTTGACGTACCATCTGGTTAATTAACATAGCCATGGAAAATCACCATGCTATTAATAGGTAAACCATCTATTTCTATGGGTCATCTATACCATGGCTATGTAACAAATAACCAGATGGTAACTTGTTGATGGCAGCCGTTTTCTCATTTAGGTCACCTCACCGCGTAGCCAGCAGCCATGGCCACCTAGCCATGGCCGGGTGAAGATGAAAATCACCCGCGAAACAGCGACCGTGACATGACAATTCGAAGAGTGGGGGGTGGTAAACCCAGCAATGAAGCATAGCCATACACAGTTTTACCCGTTGGCTTTAGGTTTTTTCATCATACAGCTCAAGAGACAGGGATCATTCTCCTTCCCTTATGCACTTTTTTGGTTGCATTGATGTAGAGAAGAATTGATATATGTACCTATGAAGTATATGTCTCTACAAATAGCCTATGTCTACATATGATCTATCCATTTGCTGATTCCAAGGAACTCATCTTCAATGGAATCTTCAAAAAAAAAAACCTTTTGAGTGTGTACAATCATATCATTATTATATATTGTTGTAAGCATTGTCATGGTCATTGTTATCATGCTCAGTATCATTGTCATATACCTAGATATATATATATATATATAACATATATTAAATATTAACATACATATTATATATTGTATTAATCATGTTCATGGTTATTGCATGCATGTGTATATATGTAGATCAATGCGTATCTGTTGCTGAAACAAATTCAAATACATCGCAAAACTGCTCATCTAAAAATCACCAGCCTCTTTTGTTTGGCACCCATTTTCTACCCACAGCAACATGCAAAATGAAAATAAAATGACAATAACCATTCCTTGTAAAGTATCTGTCTTGAGATTTGTACCTATTAAATCCATTGCTCATTAAAACCCTATTTGGGCGGATTACACCTCCATTTCCAAGGGGTAAGCCCCCTATTTCATCTTTCATCATCGTGAAGTAGATTCAATCTGAAATTGTCCAAAAGGTCTTAGTCAGCATTTCTTGAAATATGTTTCTTCTATCTACTCTAGGATGACTATAAATATACCCTCCGGTGTCATCAAACATGGCAAAATACCCCAGTCAAAGATGATGTTCCCAGCTATAAACCTCCATTTATAGAGGTGATTTTAATCATTTCATCACCATTAAAACCACCCATTTTTGATGCTTCAATCCCTGTGTTTGTTGCTCAAAACACCCTGAAAACCCAGGGCTTCCGCACTAAGGACGGCCGCGGCGCCAGGCGGACGCCGCCCGCAGGAGCGGCCTCAGCCGAAACAAAGCAACAAACATCATGGGGAACCATCCTGCAATGAATTCGCTGGTGAAATTGGTGAAATTGGTGAAATTGGTGAAATTGGTGAAATTCATTGGCATGTAGGAACTCACAATTTTCATCACAATTTTCATCACTCGGATCCATGTGAAAATTTCGTGCTCCAGGGATCCGCGCCAATGACGCTGGGGCAGATGGCACGGAGGCACTCGCCGATGTCACTATCCTGGCGAGGCTTGAGTCCCTCGAAAAAAATGCGGTTGTAGCGGGAGTATGATAGGAATATGTTTGCCGGTTTTCTTATAGGGCGTGGAATTGATTGGAATGTAAGATTTCCGCACCAAAAATAACTGGTTGGCCCTAAAAAACGCGGTTTCACCATGTTTCACCAGCCAAAATGGAGGTTTACAGTTAATGGGATAAACATGGGGATAACACCAGCAATGGGGATGGAATCAATAAAATGACTTGGGATTAAGCGGACTAATGATAGAAACCCTTCACCAACAAACATTAGATGTTACCAAAAGAATAGAGACCTACCCAACAGAAATGATCAAAACATGGGACCTTAAAATCAGATTTGAATACAGGTGTCCTGGACCAAAAAACTCTGGTTTACGTTTACGCAACGTCAGGCACCCAAAGCACCATGGCACGCAGGCCTGAACTGGGGATGCATCACGTGTGGGAAGGCAACCTCCAGGCAGCTGGGTATAGCCCATTTTGGGATGATGTAAAACGACCAGTCATGGTTGGTTAATGGGATGGTTTATGATGGGCTTTGTTTACCACATTACAAACTTTTTAAGTACTCCTTTTCCTGGAATGGCCATATGGCCCATATCTGTTTCTGCTTGAATTTTGGTTTCCACCGTGACTTTGGACAAAAAAAATATGCAGCCCCATTTCTGTTAGTGAAACGGTTTTGAAATCGCCACCGGTTTCGGCTCAGCAGTGCCTGGATGTGCATCCATATGCATCCATGGTATGTGACAGTGTGTCTGCTATCCATGGTTTTCGATTCATATTACCTACTTCACCTCAAATGATTCCCCTCATCCACCAAACCCCCGTTGTTTCACAGGCTAAAGAGCTGAGGTGCGCCTCACTGCGATTCACATCGTCATGTCATAGCAACTCATATGTAATGCAATGCAAATGCAACGTGTGCAACGTATGTAACGCAATGTTATGGTCAATGGTTAACCATATCATAAACCACTATTAACCATACCATACCATTGACCATATCATACCATACCACGTATTCAATGGTTAATTACTATTGCATTGCATTGCCAATATCATTAACCATTGAATACCACGAAACACCCAAAACGGTGTTACCACGATTACCCGTTGGCTGCACCACACACGTTAGGCCAGCCACTTGACCCGGATAAGCCTCGGCGCTACGCCCATGCGTGCATGCGGGCATGCGGAGCGGGAGACTTCACCAGTGTCTTGGGGTTCACCATCAAAAAATGCCCTGAAAAATGGTGAAAAATTGTGAAAAATGGTGAAAATCTGGAACTGCAAATTGAGACTTTAGCAACAAAAAGAACCCAGATTTCACCAAGATTTTCCCTAAATCTCCCCAAAACCCTGTCTGGTCCACTTCGCCCCACCCTGTCTAAGCCCGGCACTTGCGAATGCACTGGCGCTGACGGCAAGCGCTGGACCGTGTGAGGCGGCGGTGGCTGCATGTTTTTCTGGCGGCACAGGGGCCACAGGGGGCCCCGGAAACGAGCTCAAGTGGCTGAATTCTCTGGTGTGTTGGTAGAGATAACTATAGTTAATGGATGTTAATGGGGTTTACAAACCAACAAACATCACTGGGGGGCACCATCCTGCAAGGGATTTGACTATTGCTGGGATAATATTCATCCAACATTCATACATCGTACTATTTTTGGGATAATATTATATAATGTAACATTCATACATTGTGAAGGCAAATGTATGGCATGGTTGATTTTCTTAAAAATAAAAACCATCCCATCCCCAAATCCGCAAGAAGTTCATCATCTTTCCACCACAGAACATGGCAACCTGCGTCGGCCGTGCCTGCAAGCTTTGGAGTGAGCGGCTTGGCTCATGGAATCTATGGTCCTCCCAAGATCATTGTCATTTTTGGAGTTTAGCCGATTTTTGGAGCCCCAATATTGGCCAATATTGGGCATAACCACCTGGCAAACCGCCAAAGGGGACGAAGTCAGCGTCAACATATGTCAACGTCTCCTTGAAGTGCTCGTAGTTGGACATGTCAAGATCTTCTGGGCCGTTTGCTCTTGGCACCTCAAATGTCGGGCTGCGAGGAATTGCAAGCGGTTGCAAGTAAAAAAAACACCTTGCAAGGTGAGGCCCCCCCAGTTATGTTTGTTGGTTAAACCCATTGACTAGTTCGTTATATCCCCGTGATCAACCCAAAGGTTAACGAAGTGAACTGTGCCTCAACTTAGCTCTCAACGGGGGGGCCCTCACCTTCTGGTGAATTGTAAGTTCCCCCACTTGGTCTCCAGTTGATGGGAAAAACTTGGGAAACACACCAACCATGGCCATAAATCGCTGAGCTTCAAGCTGTGACTAAGATGTCAACCAGCTTTTCTGCACCCCTGCGAGAACAAGTGCAGACACTCCGAGGTACTCTAAAATATGTCCTAACCTGAAAAAATGATGTTAGAACTATATATATATATATAACTGAAAAATACGCGTGATTTGATGGTTGATCAGTTGATCTGTGGGATGACCCCCAATAAAATGGACATGTCATCATCAAAAAGATGGACTTGGCCAATGGATAATGATGATAGACCCTCAAATTTCGGGGTACTCATCAAACAAAACATAATTCAACGGATTGATTCAAGGGTAAGCCCAGAGGAAAACATGTGTGTTATCCTCAGACTATCAGGGGTGTCCTGTAAATGGTCCCGTCTTCCTATCTGGGAAGACGGATCGAATCTTGCTCCAACCATCCAGTTGTTCCCCCGATAAAACAACATTATGTCTATTATGCTCCGAAAATACCTCAAAAACAATAGTTCCTATCCAAAAAAGCTGAATAGCAGTAGATCCGGTAACGTTTCAAGCTTCAACCGCTAAAATGTCAAGCCTTGTTAAGCCGTTTAGTTTCCACCGGGGTTTGTCTGAAAATAAGGTACCCCATTCCATCCGTTGGCCAATCACCATTTTCCCTAGACACACTGAAGTTGTTTATGTCCCATGATGTCCCATGATGTCCCATGATGTCCCATGATGTCCCATGATGTCCCATGATGTCCCATGATGTCCCATGATGTCCCATGATGTCCCCCTGTTTGATGCGTAAATCCAAAAATTCTTTGGCTAGTTAAATTCCTGTTCGTTCTCCTTTGTTTGACTATGTTTGATGGTGAAATGTCCATGTTCTATATTTAAATCATGTTGAACCCACCTGTTTCATGCTTAAATACCATCATCAGCTACCTTCATCAGAAATCAACTAGAAAATCCCATTTTCCTGGTTGGATACCAATTCTTCCATCATTTTCCCATCATTTTCCCATCGTTTTCCCATCGTTTTCCCATCGTTTTCCCACCTTCCGGGATTCGGTGGGACGGCCGGCACTTGAGGCACTGTGGCCTCGTTCCGAAAACGGCGGCAACGGGTGCAAGACAGTCGAGCAACAAACAGAAAACAATGTTAATCTATGGTAAATATATGGTAAATCTATTGTTTGGATTGACTATATTGGTAATAACTATTGGTAATAGGTATATTGGTAATCTATGGTAAACTATGGGACTATATAACTATATTATCAGTGGAGAGTAACTATATTTCAAACAGAAACTATGGGACAAAACTATGTGTAGGTAACTAAGCTATAGGTGGATAAACTTTCAAGTTACCAGTCTAACTATATTGGCCTATATATTACTGGTGGAAATATGGTAGTTACTACATGTTACTACGCTTTTTTCTACAACTCGGCTGGGGGATTGTCGTTACGCAATCCCGGAATCCAGGTTTTTGTTGGACATTGTCGTCGTTTGAACCACGGTTCGGAACCAAGACTTGGTAGCGAGAAATATGAAGCAATATTTACCAACCCATGAATTTTGAGGGTATGATATAATCAATATGGAGACCCTGCAAGTTCTAACTATATTGTTATAACTGGGGGACAAGGTCCAACCAACTTATAACGTTTTTGGGTTTTGTTATAAGTTATAAGTGTGTAATAAGTAGTTCCTACTTTATAATACTTTATACACCCCATGAATACTGTAGTTATTAATAGGTTATAAACTATAGTTAATGTGAGCCACCGAGTTCTAAGTATATATATATATAACTGGACATGGTGAAGCACCGAGAAATATCAACCAATATTTGCCAACCAATAGGAAATTGTTTTTTAGGATATAATCAATCGTAGCCAATATGAGCAATGTTTCAGGATTTATTTATTTAAAAAAAGGAATAGTTCAGGGTATCTACCAATGTTCACAGTATTTGAAATTGGCTTTAACTTTAACATGGTTCTTAATCAATATTTAGAGGTATTGACCAACGGGTTGAATTTCTGCGGGGTGCGATGGGTTTATCATTTGAAAAGAGTCCGGTTTTCTGGCACATCTCATGTTATCATCCCTTTCAGGGTTGGTTCCCCCCAACAACCATCGTTTGCATTCATTTTCCAGGTAACTCTTCCCCAGAGATAGCCATTTTGGGATGAATTTCTTTACCTCATGCTTACCCTCTGGTAATCTAACACTGTGGAAAATGGAAGGACTTGGAAGCTTTATAGATGATTTACATTGATTTACTTATTGAAAATGGTGATGTTCAATAGATTACCAGAGATTACCTAGTAAAATGGTGATTCAACATGATTTACCTATTAACAACATGTTCAATCACCGCCCTGGGGCCCCCTGGGCCCCCTGGGGCCCCTGGGGCCCCCAGCCATCGGACCAAAGGCTCGGTAGCTGCCACTAAAATCAGGTCCGGGAAACATGTCGCCTCAGAAGATCAGTCAACATCTTTGACCCCACAACATGTTGGGCATGTTGGACCCATCTTCAGTGACAAGTTGTCTAGGAGCTAAAAAAATAATTGGAAAATTCCCTTGAGCCATCACCGTCAATGGACTACCACCAGAATTGCTGGACCCCTTCCCGTTCCCTGGGCAACCAGGGCCATCTTCTGTTTCTTCAGGTCCCCCTGAGACAGGAGATACGGGCCTTGGTCGAATGAATATCTCTGGTTTGCTGATGTTCAACGTGTGAATCAAGTGCCTCAAAAGTGATGGTCAACTCGATGTTTGATCCCAATGGATTTTTGAAACGAAAATATATCATTGAAGCCATCAACATCCATCAACCAATGTCAAGCAATGTTTAGGGCTCAATCACAGCCATGCCATCCCTACACAAAGACCTGGGGAAAGGGACGAAATGCACTTGCCATCGCGGGCGGATTGGGGCGGCTGCCAGGAGTTAGGCCTCGAAGTTCAGCTCTAGTCGTGGGAGATTTCACGGGAGAATCATGGGATCATACCGGCATATGGGAGAACAACTTCATGAAGCATCCCCAGGTTTATGAAAGTGGCTATACCGGCTATACCCTTAGTTCTGTGGATGTTTCCTATGGTTTTGTGAAGGGGCACCTGGCACGCAACCAGGCCAAGGGACACTGGTGGTAAGGCGGCATCTGGCTTGATGCACTTGGCACTACCTCAATTTCACAAAGTGGCGACACTTGGCAAATTGCCACGTCCAGACATAGCTTGAAACCCCGAAATTAGACCATTTTACCCATTTTGAATGGGGAAAATGGGGTCCAAATTTGGTGGAACCGGGTTTTTTAAGCCACAAATGGCCATGGTTAGGCAATTCTTGAGTCTCATTGAGGGATGAACAACATCTCGCTTTTCACCGGCCAACTGGCATCTTACACACATCCTGGCATGAACATGCGATCTCCCAACGGCCCTTGAGGCAGAGGCTGCTGGGCTGTAACCCAGGTGACACGACCATGCTCTGCGGAGCCGACGGCAACGACGTCTGGGAAGCCTTAGCGACAGCGTAAAAAACGCCGGCAGGCGATCCGCCAAGTGCGAATCGTTGACCCCAAAAAATGACCATTTGGGATGCATGATCCCTTAGTTCTGGACGCTTTACCCATAGAAATCTCATGACGCACTGCCATTTTGGGGTGACATTTGGGGATGGTGATGATTACAGTATATTACAGTACCATTCCTGCTGTCATGATTGTCATGCACCATCATCACCACTAGTTTTCTTTTCGTATTAGTATTGTTGGTGTGACGGCTGTTGTTGACATCATATCAACATGATCATGATCATCATTCTCAGCATTACTGTTATGATCATCATTATGATTGTTATCATATGGTTTTAACTATCGAGAAAAGAAAACAAAGAAATCTGGGTGCAGTGAGGTCGCAGTGAGCTCGTTGTCATTTACCCAGCTAGAAATGGTCGTTTCACCTATGCAAAATGGCGCCCAGAGCCGCCCAGTTTTCTGAGTCCAACGGGCGCTTCTATGGGCGACTCCATGCTGAGTCCTGAGGTCGGTCGGAAAGGACTGATGGAAGAAAATAATGATCCAAGCTGATGATCCAAACGGTTTTCATCCATGATCCAATGATCCAACAAAAAACATGTCCAAACATGTCCAAAGCTAGTATTTTGACTAAAACAATGATGATGAAGAGATTTTTAGGCAACCTCCGATTCTTCTGGAGCGGAAAGTATGCCAAACTCTCGTAGGGCATTCCCTGCCTCAGGCTCTCTAGCTCATGTCGAGCCTATGGCGCCGCTACACCAGGATTGAAGTAACTGGGGCATCTCCTATGACACCGGACCCCAGGACCCCAATAAGAGTGGCTTCTGACCCTGTTACTCACCATTTACATTCTTAAGATTCAACCACTACACCACTACTTCACCAGTTTTTCAGAGATGCTGCCGTGCCCATTTCGCAGTTTTTGGGGCTCCACGGCTCCATGTTCATCGATCAAAGCCCTATCTTTGAAAAAGTGCTGGTTACACTGAGTTACACCATCCCCAATCCCCCCAATGACCAGAAATGGATGGGGGTTCAAGATATTTCAAAGGATCACCCCCGGGTGCAAGAAAACCCACTGCATGGGGACCAGGAGATGAGTTTCCCCAGTGACTTTCTCTGGTCCTCCAAGTGGACCCCCACTACCCCCGAAGGAGACGCCTCATCGCGTTCAGCCTGCATCGCATTGCGTTCGTAGATGAGTTGATGCATCTTCTCATCCTTCGCCTCCATTGGCGGTAGCACCGCATGTTTTTTGCAGGGTTTCATTGGGCTACCCTCTGGTGTCCTCAAACGTGGCTAGCTCGAAAATCTCAAACTAAATGGTCTTAATGCGAAATGGTGGCTTGTCCATTGGTGGCTTGTCCATTGGTGGCTTGTCCATTGCCACGTTTGATTATGGGAGGGTAACCAGGAACTCTCAACATGATTCAAAATGTACGTTCACATGTTTTGTTGCATTGTTGTTTAGCATTGTTCAACTCATATTGACCTCCCCCTAAAAAATATTCTTTGCTTCCGAAGCGATGCCCAAATAGTACCGTATCATGTTGCATGTTTATCATTCATGACATGCGTACTGTCTCACCATATTAAATTCACATCCACCAGGGGCATAAAAGGATAATTGTCACGATCATTCCATCATCATTATTATCATCCCTACCACATCATCCTAGCGTGCTGCCGTAAATATGTTCCCCCTACCAACAATCATCATTATCATGGTCCATCCTTTCCAACAACCACTCAAATATCCACAAAATCTCAAAAATCACCCAAAAAACAGAACAGATTATTTCACTTCTATCTATATTTAAGTCCTTTTCAAAAACCACCAAAATCCTCATCTTCCGCCAACTTTCCGACCGTCCCAGTTTCCCCGCCTCGCAGCTCAGGCGGCCCTGCTCCACCTGTTTCTGCGCCTCGCTGAGCGCCTCCTGGAGCTTCCCCACCAGCTGCAGCAGCTCCTCGCGGCTCATGGACGACACCTGCCGCTGGCCATGGGAAAACCCAAGGGAAAATGGTGATCTCCACGATTTCACCCAGAAAAAAATGGTGATGTTCCATGAAATTTGAATTGCTGATTTATGATGCCGAACTTCAAGTTGGGGTTCACAATTAGGTTAACTTTGGTTATATAACTATGGTTTATGGTAGATATATCGAACTAGATAGTGGGGTTTACACACCAACAAACCAACAAAATGGATCATAACAGTGATGTAATGGTGATATGACAGGGATTATAGGAACAGAAAGCCCAGAGCTTCTGGCAAACCAATACTTTGCAATGGATAATGTTAGAAAAAACTTGGATGTGCATCCCACGAATCGTAAGTGGTTTATAATCCATATATGACCCCTATAATCCCGTATATACAGTAAGTGAGGATATGCCATATATGATTCTGGGTATAAGCCATTTACCAAGTGGGGCCCGCACTCCCAAGTGGAGCTGGTGGAATGGGATGGGGAGGGTGGGATGGGGCGGGGATATATAGATAGGGAGATGGTTGGGGATATAGATGGAAATAGATTGGAAATATAATGTGTATATATATACATATACATATATATATATACATATATATATATACATATATATATATATACATTGAATGGGAATGATTGAATAGTACTTTATGGGATATTGGACATGCATGGATTATTCAGGGTGGCTTTTTCATGAGTTTTTCAGATGTGGGATAATCCGGGATGGTGATCTGGAGATGTTTCTGGATCTACGGATGCCCTTAGCTTGTGGGAATTGGCGTCAGTTGCAGGTTGATCATCCCCCAGCCGCCTGAGTCTCGCCATTGGTCATTGCCTGCAAAAACCAGTCGCTTCCAGGTCAAAAAAACTGCTGATTTCCCACAGACATGGGACCCTAATGGACCCTACTAATCATGCAAACCAGGGGTATCGCTATAGGGTCGTCCCCTATCTATCGGCCATTGAAGGTTTTGCACACCCCGCAAGGCGCGAATCGGCGATTCGCAGGACTCAAGTGACTAAATGAGTTAACTACAATATTTACATATATTTACCATGTAAAATCATGGTGGATTTACAAAATTCTAAACCCAAAGTAACTCACCCCACTACACGGCTACCTCCAGTGGTAACCGACCGTGACCAACTAGTGACTGGTCATCTGCCTGGCGAGCACTGCTATGTAGTGGCACCTCGGGCGGTACAATGCTGCGGGTTACATATACCCAAGTACCCTCTGGTAATTTAACTATTTAACCATTGATAGTTATTACCATCAATAGTATTGAAATAGCCATGTAAGTTACCTCTGGTAATTAATGGTAATCAACAAACAGTTTGCTTTTGAAAATGGCACATAGAAATAGTTGATTTACCTATTAAAATCTATTGAAGATGGTGATTTTCCAGTTCGCAAACTGTAAACGTTTACCAGAGGCTATTCACTGCACCCCATCGTACCCTTCAGGTGTGATGAGTTCACTGCTTTCCCAAACGACTCCAATATATGGGGCTGAGTCGTCAATAATACCCTGGTAACTCAGTAAACATCAAAAAATTGCTGGGATTTATAGAGATTTATAGATGTTTATCCCCCCAAATATGATGATTATATGGTAATCGTAGGTTGTGACCCATCCCTGAAGCGCCGGGAACCACTTTTTTTCATCTTTTCCGTCACGTCTCAAGATGGGCCGTGGTGGGTTCTTCGTAGCGCCAGTGGTAGTTGAAACTGACGCTCATCCGCTCGTCGTCGCCTGCGTTGGGCGGAACAGTGTGCCGCTGCCAGCTTTCAAAGAGCACCACAAATCCAGCAATGGCCGGGCACTCGATGATTTGCCTCTCTTGCTTTGCCACGGTCCTAGAAACGTGGCAAAGTGCACTGCTGTTGTTTGATCATGTTTGATATGGATCTGTCTGAAAATAGGAAATGCGTAGCCCCAAATAGCATAAATAGCAATTGTCATGTGCGAAAAAGGTCACAAACAATGGATTTTAGGAATGCTCCAGGTTCAGACAAGCCCATATGTTTTTCAAAGCCATGTCAATCCTCGGAGTCGATGCGTCCATAAAAAGAACTGCTTGCTGAATTTGGCGAATTTCCCACAGATTCTGAGACGTTCCCAATCTATTGGATGGAATAACATGTAGAATAACATCCAATAACATAGAATAACATAGGGTCTGTTAGAATAATATCCAATTGATGCAGATTCATAGAATAACATATATAGAATCACCCCATATTCATAGAATCATCAAACAGGGCATGTGAAAAAAACTTCTCAAGATCCACCAGTTGAGACCCGACCTGTCCAATCTGGGATCCTCAAACAGCAGACTGGAACACTTCCGTGGTGTCTGCACGTAGTACGTCCCACTGATCGTGGATCGATTGTGCTGATGAAAGCTATGTTCCGTCCCCTGGCCCATCACATTGGCCCAGCAGTCCGTCATGAAGAGCTGCGGCTCTCGGAGACCTGCTTCCTGTAGCGTCAACGATGGTCAACGTGGCGACGTGGGCATGTAGGTGTGTCTCAAAAAGAGAAACCATTACTTACATAGTAGGGTGACTACTGTAAGAAGTTTCTTTCAATGGAACTCAACATAATTTACCTTTTTGTGTGAGCATGTTGATCAGCTCAAATGATCCTGCTAGGGCAACAGATAGCAGATAGCAGTGAATCGCAAATCTGATGAACCCAGAAGTCCGTGCAGTCAGAAAATGTTGAAATTGAACCATTTGGGGGATGTCCAGTTCACCATAGTTCACCTATCTTCACCCAAAAATTGCCAAGCATCTTTTCGAAATTCTTGTATGTGCGGCTCCAACCATTCCTCCAATTTCTGGATGGGCGGTACCCATTTTTGCAACGCTGGCAGGCTGAAATAGGAAGTATAACCTCCAGCATAGTGGGTCTTTGACCACTCAATGCCCTTCCTTGGAGCAGAAAAAAATGAGTTGATAATATTCTGATGTACGATATAAACACTAGGTGAACGATATATATATATATATACATATGGTTAAATATAATTCCCAGTAGATTCCCCATGTTTAGTTTATTAAGATATCATTAACTCATTGGAAGATCAACAAAAAGCAGCTTGAACTTCCCAGCGTCTCATCCCGCACCATCAAGCGCTTGAAATTCACCGCGATCTCCTCATTCAACGCCTTCAGTTCCGAGCCATCCGACCGCAGGCGCTTGCGATAGATGGGTGAAGGGAAGAGTCGCAGAACGCCCTCGCGGCCTTCCATCGACATGTCCATCCTGGTGGCAGTGAACCAACGTAGCCATGCACCGGGAAGCCCGGAAAAAGAATGGCCAGAAGTAAGTCAAACAGGTTTTTGAAAAAAAAAAACTGCCACATCTTTCAATGAAACCCTCCATTTCAACCATTCAAAATCTTCGAAAATTTTGCCCAAAAAAATCGTCACGCCACCCATAGGCATCTCTCAGTCGTCCATCCGGCAGAACACCTCCTGGCCCGGCGTGGCGCCGCATCCGCCGCCACGTCCAGGTCGGCCATCGACCCACGAAGGACGCTCCGTGGAGGGCCAGCAAGACGAGGGCGACCGAAGGCTTCGCCCAAGGCCGTGCCAGCCGGGCCATGGCCATGGGGGCCATGGCGGATCTGAAGGGATGTCGAAATCCCGGGAAAGGCACCAAAGATTGGATTTGTAAAATTCAATGGTTTAAGGGTTCAAGATTGGGAAATTTATGGAAAGTGATGGTTCATTGGATTAAGGGAAAAATCTTCAACGGAAAGCATTGTTTTTAGAGCGGGAAAGCTATGAAAGCTTGGCAGAATCTGATTCTCGCCAAAGGGGCAAACAAACAGTTGTGTCTTGTTTGCACTGAAGTCTAGCCTGTGGTATGACTTGACATTGCATGACATGTAAAGTGCAGTGTTTAGGGAGCACGGAAAGCTGCTCCGGCCAATTTTGTCCTTTTAAATGGAAAAAAGAAAGAGGGGCCGGTTTTGTCATTTAGCTACCGGTTGTTTGGGTCAACTCCTCTACATCAACCAGTGGACAGAGGACATTTATAGCTCCGATTTTCTCATGGTCCATGAGATCTACCGCGCTCAATGGCTGCTGCAAGGGACCATGAAGATTCATGGCTTCTGTCGCCGTGCCAAGGCCCGGGGTTCCCCACATGCTGGGGAGAAGCAGCTGGGGAGCCTTTGCCCTGCGCAAGGTGGCCATCCGGCCTGACGTCACGACTGTGGCGCACAAGGCGCACAATCCAATCCTTGTTGGGGATGGTCCAAGGAAACTTGGAATTCCCATGAAACCAATCCAAGAAAACCATCTTTAGCCCAAGAAAACCGTAAGCTCCGGACCTTCCGGCTGCATGTGGCGCGCCCTGTCCGTGGCTGGAAGGTGAAAAGGCGCTTGTTCTGGCAAGGGTGTGACTTCAATCTTTTGGCAGGTATGCAAAAACATTATACTATATATATATACTGCATCATACTGTTATACTCTCAAAATATCTCAATATAGATATGTTGACTTGCCTTCAGATTTGAGGTTCACAATGAATCTCAAATAAAGCACCTCACAAGAAGTCTCCGGCACAACTTTTCTGGAGCATTGGGCGATGGTTCTGTTCGGTGAGACTCAGGTGATACTCTCATGCATGGGCATTTGCCCAACTTTCTTTTGGACTCCTTCCTCAATTTTGGAAGAAATTGAGTGACACATTTCCCACATTTCACGTAAATCTCTGGCATTTCTGGCATCTATTTCCCACATCAATATGTCGTTTTCATCACAAAAAACGGGAATCATCTGAGATGTTTTCAACTACTGTGCCGCCACCGTTGAGAAGGCTAAGGTGGTGTTGCCCGCCCATTCCGAGCACTCGGCTTGAGCCACGTTCGCTTCCTGCAAGGCCAACCATTCGATGTCATCCCATCCCCTAGAAAAATATCTGTTTGGGACCCCAATTCATCATGAATAGATTAAATAGATTACCCTCTGGTAATTTAACATAGCTATTGAAAATGACCATTTATAGTGGATTGTCCCATTAAAAATTGTGATTTTCCATAGCTATGTTAAATTACCAGAGGGTAGATTAAATAGATTAAATTCAATACTGAACGTGGAATTCTACTATTCTACGATTCTAAGGTTTTTTTTTACCTTAGGGAGAAGGGATTGCTAACCAACAAACATGGAGATATAACGATAAATCATGCGCGCTGGTTATGTGGTTGTTGCACCGTTGCGAGTGTTTGATGGGATTGATTAAGGCCTAGTCCAAGGTACCAGATTAATTGGGGGGTTCTTTCATGGAGATATCCAGAGTTGTTATAAACCTTATCGCCACACAGTCCGATTCTGGAAATCGCTGAAAACTGTTTCAAAAAAACAAAAAAAACTTAACTTAACTTTAGAGAGAGAGAGAGAGATAGACAGACAGACAGACAGACAGACAGACAGATAGATAGATCATGGGTTCCGGATACAGTATAGGTTCAAATATAGACATTAACAATTTCATTCCCCAAAAAATCAGAATTCCGATTTCCAATCGACTCTCCACATCTCCCGTCTCCGATCTCCTGCGACTCATCGGCTTCGGCCTCGGCCAGGCCCAAGACGTTGTGGGCGAAGTCGAAGGCCTCCACCTCTTCGTCCAGGACGCCTTAGACCACCATGGGACCATGGGATGAATCTATGGGATAGATCTAGAGATGGAAGATCTAGATATACCCTCTGGTTATGTCAAAATAGCTATTGAAAATGACCATAGAAATAGTGGATTTTCCCATTGAAAATGGTGATTTCCATAGTGATGTTAGTTTACCAGAGGGTAATAACTATGTTTGAAATTGGTTTTCAACAGAGGTGTAAGAATGAGTAGTGAGGATGTGAACATCCATGAATCCTGGGATAAGTGGTTACCTGGAAGATTTGTAGGGACCCCAAGTTATGCATTTGGAAAATGTCAATTTTAGTGGGAACTGGTCCAAACTCAACAAAACCTGCTACATGTCAGGCTCAGCTGCCAGATGGTCTGCTTTTTTTTATGCTTAGGACCAGTTTGGAATTCAGAGCATCACTGGTCATTCCAACAGTGGTGATAAATATGTATATATATATATAGAGATACAGTATGATACAGTATATAGTATACCATCCTCATCCCCGGCCTTCCAAAAACCTTAAATCCCCGCTTTGACTAGTTGATTTCCGATCCTCCCCTGTTCAAAACCCAACTTTGACTGCTTTCAAATCAAAACCCAAGCAACTTCCAGTGCTTCCAGACCCAGAATCCAACTTGAGTCCATGTTCATTTTCCCAACTTGGGGATGGGTCAAAACCTTGTACCCCTAGTGAACCCCAAAATAGCTGGTAAATGGATGTTCATCCCACTAAAAATGGTATTAATAGGTATTGACCCATCCCCAACTTGACTTCTTGCCACTTTTCCATAGTTTCCCATCCCCATGCCCTGCAACGAGGCGCGGTTGATGGCGGAGTCGCCCACCAGAGCCTCGAAGCAACGCTCCAACTCCTCCAGCGATGTCTTCTCGCCGTGGCTCGTCAGCAGGTTCCTTGGAGAATGTTGACCTACCATATATAAGGCCTATATAAGGCCTATGTAAGGGAATATCCCCACAAAACATGGGCTTATATGGTACAGTACCTTCATTTTAGGATCCTGAAATTCCCATTGATAATAATAGATGTTATTGCTAGGTATGATAGGGATATATATATATAATATGACCATGATATTCCCATAGTCTGGGATATTCTGGGAATATTCTGGGATATAATAGGGGATATTCTATAATAGATGTTATTCATAGATAGTAGTACATTGTTTAGTGAATTACTATGACATTTATCATCATTTCTCCAGATTATATAATGGGTTATTAGCCATTATCAACCAGTATTACCCTCTGGTAATTTAACGTAGCTATGGAAAATGGCCATAGAAATAGTGGATTTACCCGTCAAAAATGGTGATGTTCCATAGCTTTTTGTATGTTTACCAGAGGGTAATAGATGTTATTCATAGATAATAGATCCATAATATAACAGATGGATAGATGATAGAAGTTCCACAAATGGACAAGTAAATGTTTCAATGATCAATCAAAATCTTCTGTAGATGGGAGTAGTGTTCCATAAAATCTCATGATACGTGTATGTGTATATATATATAGGGTATAGGCAATATTATATATTCATAATATATAGCATGTTATGGATGTTTGCTGCAGATGGGAGTTTCAAAGAACATTGTTGAAACATGTTGAAAGGTGAAAGTTCGATTTCATTAGCATTCAACGGGGCTTGAAAATCACTGTGGGAGTGTTCATCGGGTAAGACTGGGTTTGAGTTGAAACCAGCATAAGGTGGTTTGTTGACAAGCGACCTGGTGGGGGGGCAAAACAGGCGCTTTTTTACCAACCAACTCGTCTCCACCTCCGGAAAGTTCTACTCGGTCTACCTGTGTACTCGGGTCACTAGTCCATCTGTCACTTGGTCTGTCCTGACCACCCATAAAATGTACATACAATTACAGTTATACTTTGAGTCATACTAGATAGAGCATGATAGAGCTTATTGATACGTGGACATGTTATCAAATAAACCATCATAAACCCCATTGAATCACCACTTTACATACAATACCCATTTGTGAGCCACCTCACCATACTCCATCCGAGTTTCAGGAAGGCTTCTCTACTGAGGGGTCCAGGTTCATGTCTTTTCAGTGCGTCGAAGGCCTGCATGTTGGGCCAAACAGTACCCAGGAAAACGTGAGATCACTGTGGCCACAAGCTGGGGCATCCCGGCTCTTACCGAAACATCCCCACTTTGTTTTTTAGCACTGACGGTGAAAATCAGCATGACTAAGAATCCTTATGCAAAATCCCAGAGAGAGAGAGAGAGAAAGAGAGAGAGAACTTTCAGAGTCAGCTTCATCGAAGAAAGCACCGCAAAACCGCCAGCTTTCCTTCGTCAGATTTGAAACGACCAAAATATTGTTCATCATTTTCCCGAGATTCTTTCTTCTATGCCATATATGCCATATATCTATCCCAAAGATATCCCATGATATCCACCATTTTGCGGATAAACCCATAGTTCTCCTATCCGACTTATCCCCATCCGACCTGTTTGATCTGCTCGGGGCCCACAGCAAAGACCGGCCGATGATTCACGTAGAGCTTCACCAAGTCATCGAAGCCTATCCGGTCCACGTACTCGCCTCGGCACGAAAAACCGTTCTGTTCGGATTTTTAGAACGGGAAAAGACGTGGAAGACGTGCAAGTCTCAAGAATCAGGTGGATGAGAATCATATAAGAATCATATCACCAGCTGATTTCGAGTTTCATGAAAAATGCGGATATGAGTCATGTGGGCAGCAGAAATCAGGTTGCCAAACACGGGAAACATCAACACGGTCTCTGTGGAGGGGGGCACAACAGCCCAAGTCACTGGTTTCCGCGAACTTGGAGTATTTCACTTCGTTGGTCATGTTGGTGATCTCCAGCTGCGTTGGGAAGTATCCCAAGGCACACATCAGGTGAGGGATCTCTTCCACCGGGATCATACCATCTAACACACGAGCCTTGGTCGTGTTTTCATCCTGAGATCTGATCTGCGAGTAGTAGAAATAGTCCTGGCATGGAAAACTGCTGAGTGGCACATCTTTGACGCGGAAAAAGCGCTATCGCTGTTTCTTTGGTTGCTGTTGCTATCCGCAGTATTGGTAGTGTATATGTATAAAATAATGTATATATAAGCATTATGGTGAGTGTTATTGTTGTCACTATGGCAACGCCAGACTTCCAATTTATGAAAATCACAAGCCTGCAACTTCCGAAAAAAAATCCCTCCTTCATGTCGCAGAAGAAGGCGCCATCTTCCCCACCATCCAGCAGTTTCACGAAGGGCTCAATGCCCCCTCCACCCATGACACTGGCATTGGCCACAGGTTGGGGGTCGATCAACCACTGGTTCACCGTCAAATCGCTTCCTCCACAAGTGAAGGCATACTGTCCCTGGTAGTCCACGGAGATACTCGCGATCTGCCCCGGGTGGGCGATTAAGCCCATGCACTTGTTGGGATTGCCATCCAGTGGCAATTGCACCAAGCCTCTCTTTAAGACGTAGATTCCGCAGATATTTTGAGTGTTACCAATGGAGAAAAAAAAAAGCAGGAATCCAGAAAATGGAGTTGTTCTTCCCTTACCCTCTGGTAATTTAACATAGCTATTGAAAATGGCCATAGAAATAGTGGATTTTCCCATTAAAAATGGTGATTTTCCATAGCTATGTTAAATTACCAGAGGGTACATATTTGGAACATTCAGTGGTTGTTCCACTGGGAAAACCGTCAAAAAAGGATCATCTCATCAGATCCAAGGAGCCCAAGACCTTCTCGTGGGTGGCATAGAGCATGAACTGCTCCTCACCGTCAGCTTCCGCATAGACCGGAGTCATACGGGTGATGGGGCCACCATAGGTGGGCGCCAAGGCAGTCTTTCGGCAAGATCTGTTCACCTCGGGAGATCATCGCTAAGTTGGTTTATTTCCCGAGCTGAACTGTTGGGTTTACGAGGGATATAATCATAGTAATAGAAATGTATATATATATATAGTTAATGAGATTTAACCAACTTGTGACTGGGGCCCTACCTTATAAAATCCAGAATGACCATCAGGGAATCATCTACATATAATACATATATATATATTCAATTATATTCACACATCTTTCCCCAAAAAGAAACTGGAACAATAAAAAATATAAACTTCCGAAAATCCGCCCAGGTACTGTGTTCCAGATCTTGAATTTGTACTCATCGTTCATGGTCAGGACCTTCTGATTGTCGCCCTTGCCACCGCAGTAGGGATACCACATGCATCCCGTGGGACGCGCCTCCTGCTCCACCACCGTGTCTGGTGAAACGACCTACAGCGAGGTCATACCAGGTATTACCAGGTAGTATTGGTTGGTATTTTTGGGGGAAATCATCCAAGTCATGACCTCATCCATGACTTCGTCTATGGTTAGTATTGATCCGCCATGTTTAAGAACCCCCCATAAAACGAAATTTGAAGTGAAACCCCAAAAAGTGTCGTATCATGTCATGTCCGATAGTGAAAGGATCTTCCAAAGAGAAATTTTTGGGGGTCCGGTCCATGTTTAAAAGATCTTTTTGGGAGGGTTTATGTTTTTTCTCAGAGCATAGTGGCATAGAGCTTGACCAAAAAAAAAATAGCGAGGACTGTTTTCCCCAAAAAAACAATTGAGTGTTTTGGCTTCATTCCCACCTGTAAGCCACCGAATTCAGAACTTTTCACACTGTACTCCACAAGTCGTCGATCTTCGCCCACGGAAAAGAGTCTTTGCTGCTTCCCCGGTTCTGGCACTGCGAAGCAAAGCCCCACAATGGGGCGCCAGTGCGACTTGTGCTTCGCGGAGTACATCCATTCCATGGGGAAATTCTTGTCGTTGGGACGGTGAGCATACCTACTCGTGGCGCATAAAAAAGTGTTTGCATCTGAACCAGTCAGCAAAAAAAATGGCGCAGCACTCAGGACGGTCCCCAAAGAATCGTAATCCAAAACTTGGAGGGTCAATTGATCTATGATACTCTTCCACATCAACCTATTTGACGAAATCTTTCGTAGAAATTGTCGCCAAACACCAGTTGACCGCTGCCCCGCTGCCAAGGGACCTGTACAAACACAGCGATCGATCCGCATGCGCCAGAGCCAAGTGGCTACTGTCCGAACTGAAGGCGATGTGAGTCACACAGTCGCGCGAGTCCCGAAAGGACACCACCTGCGCCGAAAATTCTGGTGGGTTGGCATCAGCCCAAAGGGTTGGCAAAAAATATGGAAAAGCCGGAAGAAATGTAGAGGGACGCAGATTATCCTGATTTTATCTTGAATATTGGGATGGATCAATTGCTGAAACTTCGGGGTACTCAACATCGAACGATAAGAAAATGGCTCAAAGCCCTGCTGCTGACATGCGGAACATCAACCCATCCCAGGTCGGGATGGTGTCCAACTATTCTGCTCTACATGGCTCCGAAAAGTTGAGGTTTACCTGGTTTACCCCCGAGATACGGCGCTGTTCATACGGAAAATGATGATCAGAAATCATATTTTTTGGGGTTTGTTCCTCCAAATCATCAGAGAAACTCACATGAAAAAAGCACCAATTTTCGTGGGAGTGCCCCCGAATTCAAGTTGTTCAGCTGTCCGCACCTCTGACAAGTCTGTGGACTTCAACAACTTGCAGTGGCCGTTGGTAAAACCCACCGCCAGTAGCTTGCCATCGGGCGAGAACTGAAGGATATGTGGCACTAGCTTCTCAAAAATCTTCACCAAGTGCAATGATCTGGTGTTGTAGTTCCTGACATCTTGATATATACATCTTGAAGGAAGTAAAGCTTCGAAAAAGAGGATCTCAAAATGGGATAAAATGGGTATGGCGCATATTTCAAACCGAGGAAGTCATGTCCTGTTCAGCAGAAGTAGTTAAGCCCACCTTTTGGGATTGCTTCAACTACGGGCTCCTTCCAACATCTTCCTGCCTTTCGAAGGCGTGTTTTGAAAAACTACTCCCCACCACCCATCGGTCAAAGGCTCCACATGTGCAGAAATCCGGAGTAGCCGCAGACCGCCACCAGCGGAAGCTGTGGATGACAGCACAAGCCATGGACTGGCGAATCCAGGCCCTGTAACACTAATCGACCTGCGCACGGTGGATGCTGCACCGAGGTTTAAACCGAATGACCTCATCTTGGATCACTTGGATCTTGTATTTTGCATCATCTTCTGACTCTTTTGACTTCAGTAGTAAGATTCCAACTGTTTGATATATATATATATAATATATATATAAAGAGAGAGAGAGAGATATATACATATATATATATATGTTCTATGGGGTTTCCAAAAATGGTGGTACCCCAAAATAGATGGTTTATAATGGAAACTCCCAATCGAAAACGGATGATTTTGGGGGTGCCCCGCCTCGGCGGTTCTCTGGCGACAGCTCATAGAAGAGCTTGGATTCCACAAGGACCACCAGAGCGGAGCCCGTGGAAACCAGGAAATTGGGACACTTGAAGTCGTCCTCCATGGAACAGGGCTTGGTAAATGTCGTAAATGTCCAATGTTTTTTCACATCACCGAAATTCATTGGGGATTTTTGATCTCCAACAGATACATGGGTATGGATCAATACCTATTAATACCATTTTTAGTGGGTTATTCACATCCATAAATCCCAGCTATTTTGATGTGAACTACAGGGGTACAAGGTTTTGACACACTGCCAGATAAGTTTTAGATGTGAAACAAATCCCCAAGCCATGGGACATTGACCAAAGCCCGTGAAATCTTGGGATTCCACCAGGGATTCCAACATGGTGTGTCAGGTCCATGGTCATCCATCCCCATCCCCCAGTCGGACTGGGAGGATATAATTTAACTTAACCATGGCGCCTAGATTGTTGTTTCTATATCCATATCTATATACATCATATATATATATATATTATAATAATAATAATGATAATAATAATAATAGTAATAATAGTAATAATAATCATAATCATAATCCCTTTATATCCCCATCATGTCCCCACTCTTCATGGCTTTTTTTTGCCTTTCAGGGACCACCATCCTTCCATATCCTGCCGTTCGCCCACGGACGTCCACCGGGTGTCCTCCACACCGACAGAGCTGATGCAGGGATCGAAGTCGTCCTCCTCCCCGTGGCGCTCGAAGCTGATGGACTTCACGGAGCCCGCCAGGAGATCTTCAAACCAGGCCTGCCAAAAAAAGCCGGAAGAATCCGGAGATGAGATATGCCTATCCTTTATAATATAGTCTATATATATAATATATAATATATAATATATAATATATAATATATAATATATAATATATACATATGTATGTATGTATGTATGTATGTATGTATGTATATATGTATGTATATATATATATATATGTATGTATATATATGTATGTATATGTATGTATATGTATGTATATGTATGTATATGTATGTATATGTATGTATATGTATGTATATGTATGTATATGTATGTATATGTATGTATATGTATGTAT
>Ga0126342_10003518_pt1 | contig 25923 bp, 21 predicted proteins | sample Cyp1metagenome_FD_92528 | JGI IMG/M metagenome (GOLD analysis project Ga0126342, IMG submission 92528) | Coral microbial communities from Lord Howe Island, Old Settlement Bay, Australia - Cyphastrea 1 metagenome | ecosystem: Host-associated > Invertebrates > Cnidaria > Coral ... | reverse complement strand
TACTAACTACTACTACTAACTACTACTACTAACTACTACTACTAACTACTAACTACTACTACTAACTACTACTACTAACTACTACTACTAACTACTACTACTAACTACTACTACTAACTACTAACTACTACTACTAACTACGACTACTACGACTACTACGACTACTACGACTACTACGACTACTACGACTACTACTACTACTACCACTACTACTACTCTAACTACTAACTACTACTACTACTCTAACTACTAACTACTAACTACTAACTACTAACTACTAACTACTAACTACTACTACTACTACTACTACTACTACTACTAACTACTACTACTAGTAACTAGTAGTACTACTACTACTCCTCCTCCTCCACTACTACTAACTACTAACTACTAAGTACTAACTACTTACTAACTACTTCTAGCACCGCCACCGCCACCACCGCCACAGCTACAGCAACAAGTACAGCTACAGCTACATTACATTCAGTACATTACACTACCATGTAATACACTAATTATTAATTAGCTAGTTAAACTAGTACATTACAGCTACGAATAAAAATGCAACTACAATAGCTACACAGCTACACTCACTAATTAAATTACATTACACTACAACTGCAACTACCACTACATTGCACTACACTACATTACATGACACTACTACACTACACCTCCAACTACTAACTACTACACTACTTTACACTACAATACACTAGACACTAGACTCTAGACTCTAGACTACACTAGGCTATCACTATACCATGCGACAGTATATATAGAACACTACAGTACACTACAACACACTACACTAATTACACCACACCACAGCTACAAGTGCAACTGCAACTACACAATTGCACTACATTACCAGTACAACTTACTACAACTACAATGTCACTACACAACAACTAACTACAACTACACCTACAACAGCAACTACAGCTGCACGACACTGCATTACATCCAGCAGTTTTGGTGAGGTGACCACTGCAACCATTGCAACCGCTCCAGAAAACACAGCTCCAATCAGCTTTCTGTCCATCAGCGGATTTGCTCTGCCATCTGTGAGTCACAACAACGAACCCTTCCTATAGGTTTCCGATTTTTTTGAAACTTCCACCACCACCTTGTGGGTACTACTGGTAGAATATCATCATATTGTCAAAGCTCAATGATAGTTTTTATTGTCATAGAATCGTAGTGACATAGTGACTTAGTGATAGTGACTGATAGTGAGTGATAGTGTGATAGTGTGATAGTGTCATAGCATCATAGAATCATAGCATCTACTAAGCTACTAAGTTACTACAGGGTCATGGTCACATAGTCCTGATCCTAGTCATTTAGACTAGTGACTAGTTACTAGTTAGACTTAGGACTTAGTCACAGTCACTTAGTCATAGCTTTGGCTTATTGCTATAGACTATAGTGACTATAGACTCGTTCCTCTCTGTCTCCCTGTCTCTTTGTCTCTCTGTAACAAGATTTCCCCTAAAAGGATTGCAGAACCCTTTTTGCTTTGAGGACCCCTCTCAAAGGCAATCTTCTTCTGTCTCTCTGTCTCCCTGTCCGTCTCTGTTTGTCTCTGTTTGTCTCTATTTACTATTTGTCTCTGTTTGTCTCTGTTTGTCTCTGTTTGTCTCTCTGCCTGTCTCTGTCTGTCTCTGTCTGCCCCTGTCTGTCTCTGTCTGTCTCTGTCTGTCTAAGAGTCTAACTTTTCCCTTGGCCCTGACTAAGTGACTATCTATCAGCTATCTGTATCCGTATCCAACCTGTATCTATCTGATGATGTGAATGCAAGCAAGCAAGTGCCCAACCTGTTTTCAATCATACATATGCCATAGGCCAAGGCAGGTGCACACACACACAAACAACCACCTTGACTCTCAAACAATGGATACAGATAAGGCCAGATAAGTAAGGCAAGGTAAAAGAAATTGGCACCACATTGAAATGTTGCTCCCAAATTTCCTTCTGGCTTGGGACCTGAACATTTTGCCCCCAGAAGTCCTTGGGAGCCCCCCCATGCCTCCAAACCTTTTGCACAAGACCAAAATGAAAGGCAGCAGATCCAAGTGATGAAGGAAAAACAGGCAGGAAGACATTTCTCAAAAGTCTTAGAGTCTTAGAGTCTTAGACTCTTAGAGTCTCAAAATCTTAAAGTCTCAGAGTCTTAGAGAAAAAACTTGCATTCATAGTGAGATCCGTTTTGGTACCACTGTGTTTAGGACCTTAGGTAGGAGGTTTTCCTTGAATTTGTTCTTTTGGATTCTTTATAATCAAGTGAGAACTGGCAGTAACTGGCATTTAGTGTGGGATCGGTAGGCCCGGTAGGATCTGCTTTCCAATACCGCGCTATCTGAAATCTAGAATCAAGAATCTAGAGCCTAGAATTATGTTTCTATCTCTCTTATGAACTTATCTATCTCTATCTATCAAATCTATTTGAACCTGACCTATCCAATCAAATCTAGTTGAATCTAATCTAATCTAATCAGTCTAATCATATCAATCTGTTCATTTTGCGGATGGTTTCTGCGTGTGAGCATCTGGAAGTCCAAGAACATTTTTTTGGGCCCCTTTCAAGTGAAAAGCTGTTAAACTTAAACAACGACTTTCTTGCTAAAAGAAGTACAGGCTGCCAAAAGAAGTGTGGCTTTTGTTCCAACATCCATGCCTGAAGGTGTTTCATGGCACCCAAGCATTGAAGATGTTTGTGATATTCCGACATTTCGGGTATTTATGTAAATCGAGGCCATTGAACACAGAGTTGGTTGAGGAATTGCCAGACTGATGTTGGTTTATTTACAGACAATGGAAACCACCACCAACGGAAATTTGAACGCACTGAAAAAAGCTGCCATTTTCACTCCTTTGGAACAAGTTAACGTAACTAATGAATTGTTAAAATTTCAACAAAATAAAATTTCACATTCAAAATGAAAACCTGAGCAAACCTGAAAATTTGCGGAAACCTGAAAATCTGATGATAAAAAATGCAGCCTTTTTCAAGAAATCAGGATAATAGAAAAAAAGTAGCACTCTGAAGTACACCTCCTTCGAAGTGTCTCTTGTATTGCGCTTGCCATTAAACAACATGCATCTTTGCAAATTCTCTTCAAAAGCCTCCCGCCTGCCATTTTTTTGCAGCTGCTGCAAAAAACCTACTCACTCTTGGGAAGGTGCAGAATCTGTTGTGCCTGCCATGAAAAGTGAAAGTTGAACATTCAAAAAGCGGGGTGGGCATGCATTTTCTTCTAATTAATTATTAATTATATAACTATATATATATATTATATTATAGAATAATATATGTCTTCTGTCGTCTAAAGTCGAAAGTTAAATATCTGCTTTCCCAACCCCAAACCGGGTTGCCTGATTGCCTGCAGTTCCACATTTCCAACCTTGGCAACAGCAGCAACATCAACAGGGGGTTATTGCAGTACATTTACATTGTATGTAAACTAACTAACTAACTAACTAACCAACCAACCAACTAACTAACTAACTAACTACCTAAATAACTAACTAACTAGGAACTAATAAGTCAAGTCAATTTAGTCACGTCTATGGCACTTGCATTGTGAGGTTTTGACATTGTAGCAGTGTAGCTGGGCAAAGCTGTGGGTACATCAAACTATGTTGCCTTTGTCCTTTGTTGTCCCTTTCACAAGCCCAGGAATTTCTGAAACCTACTGGGCAAGAGCGGAAAGGATATGGATTTGGGCTGCACGGCCGTTTGCGTGACCTTTGGAGTGCGCAACACTCTTTGCAAATGCTAAAAGATTCAGAGAAGATCAAGGAGAGCCAGATGCCAAGGGAGACAATTTGCAGAAAGAATCTGTTTTGTGTTTGTGGCAATGTCAAGGATGGAGCAGATGCATTCTTCTTACATACAAAAATGGTCAAACTGCTGCGGCCATATCTGTTTGCGAAAAGAGAGAAGAAAGTTGCACAACTTCAAGGAGAGGAGAAAAAAAACAAACCTAAAAAGGTGCAGACAAAGGCCCGCAAAGCCATGTCCAGAGGGTTCCTTGTGCTTGAGCTCAGGCCCCAGGGTTTGGACTTGGAACCAGAACCAGGGGAAGTCCCACCACTTTCAGATCAGACTTTTTCAGCATGGGTTGGAGTACTGGCAGAGATGTCCCAACCAAAGTGCCCTGAAGGCCAAAGGCAATCCACTTTTCAACATCACAAAGCGCGACCTCAATCGCTGTGGCTTCATCTTGGGTACTGCAACTTCAAGAGCATGCAGTGGACAGGACTGAAAATGGCACGGATTTCATCAAGAAATGATGGCTTAGATGATTCCGAGCAGGTTGAGCTGGCACTCCAAAACCCAGTGGAGTGTTTCAGATGCTTTGAATTCTTGCAGCAGCACGCTAGCTTTGGCTGCTCATACCAGGCTCGATTTTGGATTTTGCAGTCAAGGAAGCTGAGCTTGAACCAGGTGAAGATGATACCTGACAAACTCTTGGCCAAGCCCTTCACTGGCATTCCCCCACTTGTGGTGTGGAAGGGGAGCAAGGCTGAGGCACAAGACCGTGACGCCCTGAAAGAGGAGCAAGCCAGGAGAGATGGCAGGAATCTCAGAAAAAGGGAAGCTCCCAAGGAAAGAATTGAAAGATTTTTGGTGCCCAAAACCAAAAAAACTCGACCTGGAAGGCCTGAGCAGCCACTTGCAGGTGGCAGCCCCAGAGCATCTGAGTGTGATGCTGACATGGGCGGTGAAGGTGAAAGTGGAGGCAAAGAGCTTGAGCTGGAGGATCCCTTTGAGGAGGAAACTATGTCTGAGCATGAGTCAGATGATTCAGCTGGCTCTGGAGATCAAGATGAGGATGCTTTTGATTTGGACGAAATTTTTAGCCAATCCATGTCTTCTTCTTCCTCTTCGGACTCAGATTCGGACACCGCTTCAAACTCTTCTCGTGACAGCGGCGCTGACAACCAGCCTGCACAGGCTTCAGGCAATCAGGTTGCAAGGAGCAGCAGTGATGGTGATGCAGCTGCCTCAGGTGCTGTTGTTGAGCCTGAGACGGGTGATTCGTCCTCAGCACCTGCAAGGCTTCCAAGGGACATGTTCCCAGATGTGTTGCAAGTTGGCACATGGGGTGAGCTGCGGTTCTATCGCAAAACCAACAACATAGTGGCACACTGCAGCAAGCACATCGAACAAGACTGCAGGAGATCAAGAACTACGGTTGCCAATTCTGCTCGCCCAGGACAAGGGCGTCCCATCGGGCTCCTTGTTGCATGGCTTCAGGGCCCAGATTGCCATGAACAGGGAAGGGCTGCGACTCACAGCCGTGCTGACAGGAAAGCTGCCAGAGAATTTTACAACTCATTGCCCAATGCCAAAGAGTTTGGCTGCCATGAAAGGCAGAGGGAGCAAGGTGAATGTGATGAGCCGGACGTGATTCCTTGACAGTTGATTTGTGATATCTGGCCGGTGGCCTGTTCAGGTGCCAGGCATGTGACTGGTCAGGCATTCTCATTGCTGCAGTCATCTCTGGGCATGGAAGCTTTGTGTGGCTGCTACCTGCTGCTACACCGCTAAGCCGGAAGCCACGCTGCTACATTACATTGCCATGTTTGCTTGCTCCAAAAAGGACCAAAAGTGCACCAAGACATCTTCAGTTGCAATCATCAATAATTAATCAGCTGTTCAATGGAAGACAGGTTACCAGTACCACTTACCAGTTATACTATACACTATACATCTGATGGCTCACCTTGGGCATTTTTTTGATCTGAATCTGATTGACGTGGCTGCAGCCTTGTTGTGGCGCTTCCAAGATGCAAAGCAGATTTTCCATTGCACAAACAAGGGGATGCCTGTTTTAGGCCCTTAAACCCATGGATTCTATGGCACATCAGAGACAAGGTTCCATTCTAGATTTGTTCATGTGTTGGTCCTTGTTCAGCCAATGGGGTTGGCCACCAGTTCTAACAACCCGTGCGATATATATATATATATAAATATTATTTATTATTTAAATTTAAATATACATAATGACATAATGACATAAATATAGTAATAACATTTTTTTTTATATATAATTTATTATTATTACTATCTATATAATATTATTATTTCTATATTTATTTTTTACTGTTATCATTTTTGAGTTGTTATATTTATTATTTAATACATGATAACAACTCAATAGCATCTAGCTGTACAGTAATCAGTAAGGCGGTATTGTTTGTGATTCTGGGCATCAAGGCTGCCCAAACTGGTGTCAATACTGGTCCAGGACCAGTTTGCTCTCTCTGGTTTCAAATGTGTGTCGCAGTGGTGGGAAAAGATTTCAGGAGCGGCTACCAATTTTCCATTTCGGCTGGCCTGAGCAAAAGGCCTAGGCCCAGGCTTGCTGGTGCCTTTTTGGAGCATCAGTCAATAATTATTGCCATGTTAGTTTGCTACTGATGTTGGGCGGTTACCGCTACTGCTGCCAAAAGCCAAAAGCTTGCAAGCAATATCATGAGTCAACAACAATGTTTCCCCATCATGTGCTGTGGGTTTCTTTGTTGGCATTTTTCTTTTGTTTGTTGTGGAGGCGGCAAGCTGATGGGAAAATTGCTGAGCGGTACCCACTCACTAGTCACTGGTCACTAAACTAATCGTCCCTAACTAACTCACTCACTAACAGTCCCAAGTCTTTGGGAATGGTGCAGAGTCAAGTGCTTTTTGCACCGCCAAATTCAACCGGAGCTTGTTGGGTTGAACTATATTATACTATTAAAATTATACTCAGACACTGTTTTCAAAGCTCTTCTCTGCCAGTGATGGGTCAAGCTTCCGAGGTTCACATGAAAAATTGCTTGGTCTGGCCTACACCACTAAGAGGTAAGCAAAATGGAACAATGGACTGGACATTTTCAGCACATTGTTCCACACATCTTTGTGTGGGGTTCTTGGTTTTGGTTCTGTATCCTGCCATCGGCTCCTCCTCCTTCGCCTCTGCATCCTTGTCAACATGACACAGTCTTTCACACACAACTTTGTCACACACAGTCTTCAACCTTTCACACACAACTTTGTCATACACTGTATGTATGTCTGTGTCATTGTCATACACAATCTTTCACACACAACTTTGTCACATACAATCTTTCCTAATACCTAATTCACTAGTCACTAATCATTAATCATAATCACTAATCACTAATCACTAATCTAATCAAATCTTTCCCGCACAACTTTGTCACATACAATCTTTCAAACATACAATCTTTCACACAACACCTTTGTCACACAACAACTTTGCCACACCCAACTTTGCCATGCATGACAATCTCTCACACACAACTTTGTTACACCATCTTTCACACACCACTTTGTCACACTTTGCATGGCAGGCGTGGCACTTGCTCTCTTCAAACTTTGGTTTGCCTGGCAGGTGTATGCACCTGTGGCGCTTGCCCACATCGACTTTTGTCTTGCCTGGCAAGACTTGGACTTAGGTAAGAATGGAGGTCCGGGTCCAGATTCTGTAGGTAGGTTCTATATTCTGTAGTATAGATTTCTGCTGTGGTGCACATTGGGCTTGGACAGCAGAACACTTTATCAGATGTTGTTTTGCCAGTTTTGCCTGCAGCACTCATGGCTGAGATCTTGATGACCGACGTTTTGCAATCTGACCTCAGGGTGGGGGTCTCTGCATTGATGCCAGCTGGCCGCTCTGCTTTGGCTATGCGGCTATGACTTTGGCTATGGCATGGCAGCTATGGCTGCGGCTATGGCATTTGTTTTTGGTCCTTGGTATTTTCACCCACTCACTGACATTTAGCAGCAGCTGGTGCCGCTGGTACCTGTTGCAACTGACTGGAGCCCTGGCCCTAGCTAGCTGCTAGCTGCTAGCTGCCTGCTAGCTAGCTAGCTGCTCAAGACACACATTCCATCTTGACACTGACTTGAGACACCAGCTGTAGCTCACTTGCTTAGAGTCTGAGTCTAAGACAGAATGTCAGAGCCTTTGCACAAAATGGTTGCAGATATTAATTAACTTACTAATCTTAATCAATCATTAATGATAATGGTTAACTGTTAACTTTTTTTAATGATTGATTATGATTGATTATTAGTAATTAGTAGTAGTATAGTCAGATTTGCTATCCTTTTTTGTGTATAGTAGTATAGTGATAATGTAATATTTTATGTATTTATATAATATATATAATATACATTTATTATTTTGTACATACACTGCCTTGCATATAAATAGAAACTAGTACGGGATGTAGTCTGGTGGCCAGCCCCTTAGGTTTGGGAAACCTGTGTTGCAACACGTGCATTGCCTCAGTCACAGCTTGCCATTTATTTGGGGACCTTCTGCTCAGAGTTTTTGCCAGGCTGTATATGGTGTTCTTCAGAAAGGACACTTTCACAAAAGACGATGTCAAATCCTTCGTGCGCCTTGTGACCGTTACTTGGTTTGATGCAGCTCCTGCATTTGATCCTGTCATCCTGGGTTTATCAGTATCAACCAGCGATGGCTAGGCTAGGAACGGCTAGGTCGGCTAGGCGGCTTAGGTCTTAGGTCCTAGGTCCTAGGTCTTAGTCATAGTCACTAGTCACTAGTCCTAGGTCCTTGATTTGCTGCCAATGGTTTGATTGGACCAACTTGGCTTGCAAAGGATATATTGGAATGATGATAAGGAATGATCAGTGTAATGTTTGCTTGTGGTATTCTTCTGTTTTGGAAAACTTGTAACAAGGCCTGGGCATGTTTGTATCTGGGACGTTGCAAACTGAGCTGCTGACTTGATTCGCGTGACTAGCACCAGTGACTAGCAGAGCAGAAAGTAGCCACTGACAACACTCAACAGACTCAACAGACTGTATCAAATGAAGTCAAACTTCCAACAATATGGACATATGAAAAGCAGAGATGGGAAGAGTCAGAGAGAAGAGAAGAGTTGAGTAGAGTAGAGAGAAGATCAGAGAAGAAAAAGAGTCAGGAGAAAGAAGATGCAGATGTGCGAAAAGGTAGGAAAGTTGGGAAACACTGTGTTTTTTCCAATGATTTGTGGCTCTGGAGGCTCTAGAATCTAGAATCTAGAAGTACCCAAGCCTAAGTCTAAGTCAAGTAAACAGGCTAGGGTTGCTAAAGCGGCTTACTAAAGCGGCAGGTGCAGATCCAACTGGGGACATACGAGATGAAAACTTGCACATTGTTGAGGTGCCGAGCAAAATTTGAAGTCAAACTGCACAAAAGTTCAAAAGAAAGACTTCATGGTCAGAGCAGTGTTGGAGCACTTTTGGAAGTTGAGATATTGAATTGAAAACGTGAAAAGTGCATAGTGACATAGTGAGTGTCCTGGCCCGAAGCACATTTTGAAGTTAAAAGCTGACAGGTCCAAAGCGTTTTTGGCAGTTGAGATGTGGATAAGGGTGTGAAGCACATGTTAAGAACTGAAGGTTTCGGAGTGGCAGCGGCAAGGGATTCTGCACCTTCCCAAAATGTGAGCACAATGTGAGGGTTTTGTCTCAGTTTCAAAAAGAAGGCATATGTGGGACATCTGAAGACACATGTTGCAAGTACAAGAGACACGCTCATCAGAGATGTTCTGTTAGAATCTGTTCGAACTGTTAGGACGCCCAGGTGGCCCAGGCACTGATTTCCTCAGAGGGGTTGCATTTTGGAGCATCAGATCTTCAGTTTTGGGAAGATGTTTTTTTGCTTGACAGGTGCAGCGCTTTGTATGACCAGGCGCAAGTTTTAGAGTTTTGAGTCTTAGTTTAGTCAAGTCATAGTCACTAGTCATTAGTCAAGTCACGAGTCACTATAGTCACTAGTCAGTCATAGTCATAGTCATAGTCATATCACGACTCTAGATTCTAGATTCTAGATTCTAGATTCTAGATCACTCTAGGCCTAGGCCTAGGCTCTAGACTAGACTTTAGACTGGAACTTTAGAACAGACAGATGGAAAAGGTAGATCAGATAGATAGATAGATAGGTAGATAGATAGATTCAGATAGATAGATAGATAGATAGATAGACAGATAGATAGATAGATAGATAGATTATGACTATGACTATGACTATGATTATAGTAATAATAGTAATAGTTCAGTTAGTTAGATAAATAAATTTATGAGTTCCCTGCCGGGTTGGTTCTGGGGCAGGATAAACCAATTATTTTGTGACATAGCGAGCACAATATTTGCAAATAGTAATAAATAGTGACATTGTTTTTTTAAATATTGGGGCCATGGTGGAGCCATGTTGAGCCCATGTTCCGCCAAGAACGGTGTGTTCTTTTTAGGCCTGGTAACCCGGTATACCGGCCCTAAAAGAACATGCCGTTTTTAGGATTCACAGGGTTGTGCTTCATCCAGGCGATATGAAGCGCAACCCAGCAAAACGCTCACTGGTCACTGGTCACTGGTCATCCTTGTTCTAGCTAGCAGCTAGCAGCTTTCTAATAATCAATAATCAATAATCATTATCCAGATGCATCCCAGTTGAACACAGAATCTAGTTAGTGACAGTTAGTGCCTCAGGGCCGGTGCAGAATGGCATGTTGAGCCTATGTTGAGCCTATGTTGAGCCTATGTTGGGCCAAGAACGGTGTGTTCATCTTGGGCCCTTTGGCACTAAAGTTTAGTCACTAAAGGCCCACATGAACACACCGTTTTTGGGTCATGGCTTGCCACGTTGGGCCTTCCTTGGGTTTATGTTGGTAGCTGTTGGTATGTACCTGTGGGTCTTACCTTCATTTACTTTTTTTTGCTTTAATTTTGCTAACTTGGCAACTCAGAAAGACAGATAGATGATAGATTCGATAGATAGATAGATAGACAGACCGACAGACAGATAGATAAATAGATAGATAGATCAGATAGATTCAGATAGATAGATAAATCAGATACGGATAGATAGATAGACTCATAGACAGACAGAAAAAATCTATAGACATGCAGGCAGACAGACAGATAGACTAGACTAGACCAATTGATAGATTAGATTGATTAGATTGAAATACAAAGAGAAAAACAGAAAGATCGGACGAAATACATATCAATAGAAACACAGACAGACAGAAAGGAACAAAGACAGACTGATAGATAGATAGACAGACAGACAGAATGAATAGATTGATAGCATGATAGATAGATAGATAGATAGATAGAAAGATAGATAGATAGATCGATAGATCGATAGATAGATAGATTCAGATAGATTCAGATAGATTCAGATAGATTCAGATAGATTCAGATAGATTCAGATAGATTCAGATAGATTCAGATAGATAGATAGATAGATAGATAGATAGATAGATTAGATAGATAGATAGATAGATAGATAGATAGATAGATTAGATAGATAGATTAGATAGATAGATAGATAAGATTAGATAGATAGATAGATAGATAGATAGATAGATATAGATAGATAGATTCAGATAGATAGATTCAGATAGATAGATAGATAGATAGATAGATTCAGATAGATAGATTCAGATAGATAGATAGATCGATAGATAGATCGATAGATATATAGATAGATTCAGATAGATTCAGACAGATAGATTCAGACAGATAGATTCAAACAGATAGATTCAGACAGATAGATTCAGACAGATAGATTCAGATAGATAGATTCAGATAGATAGATTCAGATAGATAGATTCAGATAGATAGATTCAGATAGATTCAGATAGATTCAGATAGATTCAGATAGATAGAAAGAAAGATAGATAGATTCAGATAGATAGATTCAGATAGATTCAGATAGATAGAAAGAAAGATAGATAGATTCAGATAGATAGATTCAGATAGATAGATTCAGATAGATAGATTCAGATAGATAGACTCAGGTAGATAGATTCAGATAGATAGATTCAGACAGATAGATTCAGACAGATAGATTCAGCTAGATAGATTCAGATAGATAGATTCAGATAGATAGATTCAGATAGATAGATTCAGATAGATTCAGATAGATAGATAGATAGATAGAAAGATAGATAGATAGATTCAGATAGATTCAGATAGATTCAGATAGATTCAGATAGATAGATGAAGATAGCAGATTAGATGGATGGATAGATAGATAGATGGATGGACGGAAACATGGATGGACAGACGGAATGATGGATTGATAAATAGGTAGTTAGGTAGATGCATAGATTTAGATTTAGATAGGTACATTACATTAAGATAGATAGAAAATTGGATGGATAGATATAGATGGAAAGGTGGAATGATGGATGGATGGGTGAGTAGGTTCTGGTGGGTTCGGCTAGATTCAGATAGAAAGGTAGTCCTCTCCTACAGTCCTTTAGGTTTCGTACTTATTGAAACTTCCACCACAGCCTTGTGCGTCACTACTGGTAATTTCAACAAACAAACAAACAAACAGACAAACAAACAAACAAACAAAGAAACACATATGCTAACCACCAAACTGGCAGTAACTAGCAAAACATTTCACGGCTAACCTGTCATGCAGTGAAACAAATATTGAACTGTTCCTGCTGACTTGTGGAAACGTTTGTTTGCTTCACAGTTAAGATACAGAACTGTTAGGTCAGGTCTGGTGGAAGACTAGAGACTAGAGGTTGTTTGCCAGGACAGTCAAATAGACAACTGTTTGAGAAACCTGTCAGATTTGAGTTCATTTTCCCAGTTTTGTGTGGCTCTGTGACTTGTTCTTGCCCAGGAGATCACAAATTTGCAGAAGCAAGAGGCACCTAAATCTTTGGAATCACTCATGCTCTCAGAGGACCACGATATCTTCAAGACTCAGATGCGTTCAGACGAGGCACCTTAACTAAGAGGAGTTTGGACACACATTGGGTAGTCACTGAGAACAAACAGTTGTTGACTGGTGACTGCTACACTGTTCAGCCAGGCAATCACATTTTGACTGTAGTTACTTCTGGCCCTGGCCAGAACTGCCAGCAAAAGGTGCCATATTTAGGCGTCTTCATGCTCACCGTGTTTTCTGCAGTTCATTGGAAACCCATCATGATCACAGTGACAGGCCTTGCAAATTTTAGTTGTAATTGCGATGCTGTTTCTGACATGTGAACGGAGATGATGGGAGCATCACACATGTAGAAGCGGAGATGATGGGGTATTGTTGTGGTGAGGGTAACTGAAAACGTAAGTAAGGTTCCTGTGACAAAGTCAGAGCATGAAACCCGAAAACTTCAGGTTCCTGTGACAAAGTCAGAGCATGAAACCCGAAAACTTAAGGTTCCTGTGACAAAGTCAGAGCATGAAACCCGAAAACGTAAGGTTCCTGTGACAAAGTCAGAGCATGTAAAATCAACCATATCAAAACCATATCAAAATCATATCAAAATCATAAAATCAACCATAACAAAATCATATCAAAATCATAAAACAAAATCAAAACATATGTTTTTTATGATTTCGATATGATTTCGATATGATTTTGATATGATTTTGATATGCCAAAACTTATGATTTTCTTATGGTTTTGGAGGCTCTCCGTTTTTTTGATATGATTTTGATATGATTTTCTTATGGTTTTGGAGGCTCTCCGTTTTTTTGATATGATTTTCTTATGGTTTTGGAGTGTCTCCGTTTTTTGGATATGATTTCGTTATGGTCTTAGGACGGTGTATGCTGTCTGGTTTGGGGCTCTTTGCTCTAATTTAAGCTTTGGCATTTTGGAGGTCAGGCCGCCAAGAAGAAGAGGTTTGCAATGTTGCTGCAAACTGAGCTTAAGGCTTAAGGCTTAAAGCTTAAGGCTTAAGGTCCAAAATTCTAGCTGCCAGGTTTGCTGCAAACAGAGTTTAGTTTAGGGTTTAAGGTTCTAGCTCCCAGATTTAGGGTTTAAGGTTCCTAGCTCTCAGGTTTGCTGCAGGCTGAGTTTAGGGTTTAAGGTTCTAGCTCCCAGGTTTGCTGCAAACTGAATTTAGGGTTTAAGGTTCTAGCTCCCAGATTTGCTGCAGACTGAGTTTAGGGTTTAAGGTTCCTAGCTCCCAGGTTTGCTGCAAACTGAATTTAGGGTTTAAGGTTCCTAGCTCCCAGGTTTGCTGCAAACTGAATTTAGGGTTTAAGGTTCTAGCTCCCAGATTTGCTGCAGACTGAGTTTAGGGTCTAAGGTTTGTCCTAGCTGCCAGGTTTGCTGCAAACTGAATTTAGGGTTTAAGGTTCCTAGCTCCCAGGTTTGCTGCAAACTGAATTTAGGGTTTAAGGGTCTAGCTGCCAGGTTTGCTGCAAATTGAGTTTAGGGTTTAAGGTTATAGCTCCCAGGTTTGCTGCAAATTGAGTTTAGGGTTTAAGGTTCTAGCTGCTAGCTCCCAGGTGCCGTGCACACTGAGATTAGGGCTGATTAGGGTTTAAGGTTCCAGCTCATGGGTTTGCTGCAAGCTGAGTTTAAGAGTTTAAGAGTTTAGGGGTTGAGGTTCCAGCTCAGGGGTTTGCTGCAAATTGAGTTTAAGGTTTAAGGTTCTGGCTCCCAGGTTTGAAGTTTGCTGCAAGCAGAATTTGGGCTTAAGGCTTAACTGCCTAGGCCTAGCTGAGCTGCCAGGTTGCAGGTTTGCAGCAAAATTTGCCTTAGGGTTTAAAGTTCTAGCTGCCAGGTTTGCTGCAAACTGAGCTTTCAGGGTTGACAGCTTAAGGCCTAAGGCTAGGGTTCTTGCTTTCAGGTTTGCAGTTTGCTGCAAACTGAATTTGGGGTTTAAAAGTTTAAGGCCTAATTGCTCCCAGGTTTGCGATTTTCTGAGGATTGAATTTAAGGTTTACGGCTAAGGTTCTGGCTCCCAGGTTTGTGGCTTGCTGCAAACTGAATTTGGGGTTCAAGTTTAAGTCGTTTAAGTGAAAGTGTAAAGTTCTAGATTCTAGATTCGAGCAGCTAGATGCTAGCTGCCAGCTGCCAGGTTTTGGGGCTTGCTGCAAACTGAAGGTTTAAGGTTTTAGGTTCTAGCTGCCAGGTTTGCCACAAATTGAGATTCTGGATTCTGGTACTAGCTGCAGGGTTTGCTGCAAACCAGCTAGCAGCTAGCTGCTCTAGCTGCTGCCGGGCTTGCTGCAAACTGAGTTTAGGGTAAGCTTAAGGCTGCTACTTCTAAAGCTAAGATTCTATCTCCTTGTGCGGGTTGCGCCATGGTAGCTTCTCTTGCTACTGCTACTGCTATTGTGCTGGTGCTGCTGCTAGTGATGAAATGAATGCTGCTACTGCTACTGCTACTCAGCCTCTAGGCTGGCAGCAGGCTTCAACAAGAGTTTGAGTGTTTGGGGTTTGATTTTGACCATGGTATCAGAACTAAGAACTTTCAGGATCTCAAGGGCTTTGGTGCCACAGGTTTCTGCTGGCTGTGCGACAAAGGTCAGGCTTACTGAATGCTGTTTTTGTAATTTGTAATAAGATACTTATGTCATATGTCTTGTGTCTTATGTCTATGTCTATGTCACATATGTCTTAAGTCACTGATCGAATCTAATGATGACTGACAAAATAAAGGTTTATAAAGTAACTAAACTAAACTAAACGGTTTCTTCCAAAAAACAGTGTGGAGACACTCCAAGTTGAGACAATAGACATAGACATAGACATGCACATACACGTATGTTCAAAAGTGATTCTGTGTTTTGATGGTGCTTATGCAGGGCTTGGCATTGATTTAATTCAACAAGCCTGCCAATAGTGAGGTATCGGCAAGGGCGATTTCCATTTTGATTGAAAATGTGAGTTTATGGTCCTGGTGCTTCTGCCTTGCCTGTGTACAGGTCAAGGCTCTTGCTGCTGACCAGTTACAAGGAAGAGCTGAGGGAGAACAGAAGTGGCAGCAACAGATTGCCACATGGAGGCAAGATTTGAAAGTACCACTGGGTTTTCGACCGTTTGACAAACTTCGTAGACCTATCCAGGGCATAAGTTTGAATGCCCGAATCAGTGCAATTTTGAATATGGTGACAGCTGAAAAGATAGGTGGAGACAAAAGAAAAAGCAAAGATGAAATTTTGTCAGCCGTTTCATGTACAGTGGTAGATGTGTCACAGAACCCCATGAGACGGAACTATACTCCGTCTCACGGGACGAACCACACAATGTGTACAAGTTCTGTCCTTGTACATTTAGGCAAATTTCGAACAGTGGTTCCAGCTGAAATGATGCTGTGGCAGGGCCACAACATCTCCAGGCTGACTTACCCCGACTCTGAGAGCAACCGGACATGGCGCTCCCTTGCAGGTGAAGGCATGGCACTGCCATCCATTGGCACTGTTATTTGGTGCCTGTTTCTAACAGGTACATGGCCGACCCAATAGACTCAGGACTCGAGGACTCTAAGACTCTAAGTCTTTAGGGCTTTAGGACTCTAGCTCTAGGTCCGACTCTAGGTAGCTTAGTAACTTAGTAAGGCTTAGTAGCAGAATTGAACATTCTAAAATTTAAACTCTAAACTCTAAACCTCACTAGTCTAGTCACTAGTCACTAGACTTAACATTGCTTGGGGACATTTCTGTTTTGAGCATGCCTTGGACACTTTCACCATGTGTTTGGCATGTGAACTGGCCATCAGAGACTACAGTGACTACAGTGCAGTTTGGCAGCTTAGTATTGCCAAGTTTCAAGAGTTTCATTACGAGCAGTACTTGATGAGAGTAGATTCCAAGCTTGATAGATTCATAGATTGTTTCCGATAATTTTCTTTACTACTTACTATTAACTATTAACTATTACTTTAGATAGAGATAGATCCACAGGCTCCAACATGTCTTCAGTCTTGAGTCTTGGAGTTTTTGCGACGAGATGGCATGTGACGGCTTCAGCCCAGCCAGTGTTTGCAGTGCTTAGCTTGGCTTAGATTCACTGCCGGGTTTGATTTTGGCCGCCGGGATCCAAGTGGCTGTGGCTAATTCATTGCCATTTTGGCCAACCGTTTGCATTTGCTGCAGTCCAGTAGCTTGGCAATCATTGTTGGATTGGGTCAAGCCCAAGGGCAGAAAGCTTTGCCCTACCCAGGGGATAACTTGATAAGTTTTCAGGCTTGATTGTCAAATGTCATCCAAGTTGTGTTTCCTATTCCCGCTTGAAAGCTTACCAGGAGTAAGTAAGTAGCTATCCAGCTAGCTGCTAGCTAACAGGCTAACTGACTAACTACTTTAAGTACTAGTTACTAGTTACTAGTTATACTAGTTACTAGTTACTTACCAGTTAGCAGTTAGTAGTAACTAGTGAACGGCTACAGCCGGAAAACTAGTAGCTAGTGTAACTAGTGAGTGCTCTGCTAGTGATCTGAACAGTCTTCTTTCACCTTGAAGATATTTGAATGCAGGAAAGAGCAGCAAAATTCATTTCATTTGATGTTTCTTCTTTTATATTCGACTCTACACTCTAGACTCTACACATTCTAGACTTTGATGCTGCCCTATAGCCCTGCCAACATGATTTTGTTTTTAGCTTTGCAATTGCAGCTGCCTCCATGACTGGAGGGGCTGAGCGGCAGCCTAGCGGCCCAGCAGCTGGCTAGCAGCTGGCAGCTTGCAGTTGTGTGGATCCAAGACTCAAATTCAATCAGCATAGGTTCCAGATTGAAGCGGCTGAACCGACCAAAACTTTGTGATCGCCTGGAAGCAGTTGCTTCATGTATTGTTGTTGGTTTCACTGGGTTGGGTCTGGCTAGGTTAGATTAGATCGGTTATATGATGAGATGCAACATTGTAGGCAGTATTCAGTATTGTGGAAGGTGCAGGATGGTGTCACTGTCCTGCAGGTGCTATTCAATGAATGCTATCCATTCAGAATGTTGTGGCATTTCATGTGGGTTTCCACTGTTGTTCCGATCTGCGCAAATTTTGGAACACAGCAAAGCTAGCTAGCGGGCAAAGAACAGCTGACACGGCTGAGATTCCAAATTCGAACTTTGCCAGTCTTGGTGCTTGGTCAGTAGCAGTTTCTGAGCTGCTACTGCTACAGTGACCGCCATGGGTGTGAAGAGGAACACAGGCAAAGACGGCAAAGACAATGGGAAGAAGGTCTGGCATTGGGCCAGGAGATCAGATTTTTTTTCAGCATACATATATTTCCGACTCAGGGCACAGATCCTTACTGAGAGCAAGCTTTGCGTGCCAGGGATATTGTTTGTTTTTTGTTGCTGCTGACTCAAGTTAACTTGTTAGAATAGAAATTGTGGCAGCTGCTGAAAGCCTCTGGACTCTGTACTTTGTCTTTCTCAGGTCATAGTCATAGTCATAGTAACTATAACTATAACTATAGTAACTATATATACTATAGATCTTAATAGCCCATGTACCCACAGGCCCACACCCACAAACACCGGCTTCATCCTGTGGATGCATTGAGAAGATACGAATTACGAGTTGATCCTTTGTTCCAGCACTGTCCTTCCACACTTGACCCAGACTCAGACAGCATGTAGGATGATTGCCGACCTGGCCAGGTGCTGCCCAAGGCGAAGATGGTCCCAACAAAAGAGAAGGCTGAGAGAGGTAAGGCCCCCAAAGCTGCCAAAGTGAAGGCAGAGGAGGAGGATAGTGAAGCTGATGTTTCTACCTCTGCGCCTTCCCGTGCCAATAGCTTTGGATCCCTTCCTTCGGCTGGATGGGCTGTGATGCCGGTACGTGGTGCAGCTGCAGCTGAGGAGGAGCCTGCAAGCCCTGCAAAGAAGAAGGGTACTGCCCGAGCTGCTTTGAGGAAGGCTGAGAAGCCGAAAGCTGCGGGAAAGTTCTCTGCTTGCCCAGTGTGCCAGAAGTTGCCAGATGCTTTGCCAGCCTTGAGCTTAGTTAGTTTAGTTTTAGTTTGTTTTGCTGGTGCAGCAATGCAGCTGCCAGAGTTTTTGTAGTTCTTTACATCTTTGTGCGGGGTTCTTGCTTTTGGTTCTGTGCCTCAGTCCACTCCTCCTCCTCCCCCTCTGTCCTTGTCAACACACAATCTTTGACACTCAACTTAGTCACACACAACTTCCTCACACACACACGCAAACTTTCACACAACACCTTGATAACACACACACACAGCTTTGTCACACACAATCTTTCACACACACCTTTGTCGCACACAATCTTTCACACACACACACAACTTTGTCAAACACAATCTTGCACACACAACTTTGTGACACACCATCTTTCAGTCACACCTTCAGTTTGCATGGCAGGCATGGCGCTTGGCAACATCGATGTTTGTTTTGCTTGGCAGGCGTGGCACTTATTGGCACTGGCTTGGTCTGGTTGCATGCTGGTCCCTGTCTAGACTCGACCTTATTTTTGTGTGGCAGGAGTGGCACTTACAGTTTTCCAGACCTTAGTTTTGTGCGGCACTTTGGTTTGTGTGGCAGGCTTGGCACTTGCTGCTTGCTCACATCGACCTTCGTTTTTTCATGGCAGGTGTGGTATGGCACTTACTTATGACTTGTGACTTATGACTTATGACTTATGACATATGACTTATGACCGTCATTACTATGTCATTATGTCATTATGACAATGACTTATGACATATGGCTTTTGGCATAAATGGCATGGCTTATGACTTGACTTATGCCTTTTGAATTATGACTTTTGACAATGACTTGAGACTATGACTATGACTAAGACCTAAGACTTATGACTTCTCATAATGGCACATGTGGTCATTGGTCACTGTGGTTGCCTGGGGGCGCCTCAGCACTTTGTGTGAGGCATGTGACTTGCTCACATCAACCTTCCGTTTGTGTGGCAGGTATGGCACTTGCTGATATCGGCCTTTGTTTTGCATGGCAGTTGTGGCACTTGCTCAAGCCGACCTTTGTTTTGTGTGGCAGGTGTTGCACTTGCTTGCTCACATCTTTGTTTTGCATGGCAGGCGTGGCACTTGGCCACATCGACCTCTGTTTTGTGTGGCAGGCGTGGCGCTTAGACTTAGATCTTTGTTTGCATGGCAGGCATGGCACTTATGGTCTGGTAGGTAGGACAGAGCTGTAACTGTTAACTGTTAACTGTCAACTGTTAACCTGTCAGCTGTAACTGGCTTTCCGGATGGCCAGTGAAGCTGTGACCCACTGTGAGAAGAATCATTTGCAGTGGTGGCTGTTTGTGGCTGTTTGTGGCTGTTTGTGCAAGCTGCAAACAATTCTGGTGTCTTTGCCGTCTTTGCCTGAAACGTGGTGCAAGCCATGTTTAATGATGTGTTACTGTTACTTAACTTGCCAGAAAGTCATGTGCAAGCCTAGTTTCGGCACACCTCAGTTCTCAACCAAGCATGGCAGCAAGGGCGATGGGCTAATGATGCTTGCTGAGCACATGACATAGACATAGAGGCCTGCTCCCAACTCTCAACCGCATTGCTTGGGAGGCCCGCTCTCTCACAAACAACTTTTGCACACACAACTCTTTTACACACAACTTTCTCTCACACACACACAGCTCTTTGACACTCCATACACAACTTTAACTTTAGCTTTAGCCTTTAGCTGCTAGCTGCTGGCTGTAACTGTAACTAATAGAAGTAATAGTAACTACTACTAAGTTACTACTAATTCACAACTTCCTCACACACACACACAACTCTTGCACACACACACACCCAACTGTTTCACCCTCATACATCACACCAGTCTCACACACACAACTCTTCCACATGACATACAACTTTTGTACCTCCACCACCTCCTTTGTTTGTCCTTCCTTCCCTGTACCGCTCGAACTTCTGTTTCTGACCTGGTCATTTCATTTGTTGTCATTCTGCTGAGTAGTAACGTAGTAGTAAGAGCAGCATGGTTGAGAAACGCTGAGAAACGCTTTCAAGTGTGGGATTCATGGAAGTGTAGCTGCAGACTGCAGCACAGAATGGACAGCAATCTATCAAATCAAATCAAATCTATGTTGTTTGAATCGAGCCTATGTCAATGTGTTTTTTGGTGGCATTTGCAGGAGTGGATCCAAATCAAAATTTATCAGCTGCAATGACAGTGTCATGACTGTAGTTACAGTTACTGTAGTTAGTTGCTGTGTTTTTTGAAATTTTAGAGCCTTCAAGTTTAGAGCCTGACATGTGTGGCGTAGGGCGTAGGGCGTAGGCAACCATTTTCCGTTTGCACCAGCTCACCAGCTGCTCAGTTCTTTCTACCAGCTGTGCTTTGCCTCAGGCCGGAGCTTGGGACCAGTATGATGCCAAAGGGAATCCGATTGGCCACGGGTGCCGGGTGCACATGCAGACCTTCAGGCTTGGATGGCCTCACAAGGAGGAGTCTGAGTTGGTTGAGCTCTACCACAGCAAGAGCGAAGATGGAAAGGAGTTCAGAGCAGCTGTCACGGCAGCTTCCTCCATCATGTCCGTCATGATCAAGAAGGACTCCTTACCTTTCATCTTGCCAGAAGCAAAGGTGCAGTACGAGCGCAGTTACGAGTCGGAACTCTTTTACGAGGTCGCCTTCATGACAGAGAGTGACATCGGAAAGATCTGGCCGGGGCTGACCTCCAAGTCATTGAAGCTGCCCAAGCCGGTGGCAATGGTGCTTGAGGACGGAAGTGGTACTGTCAGTGGCTGGCACCTCCAGCTATGGGGGTTGGACCCAATGATCGCCCAGTGCCTCCGGCGAGTCCGAGTGTCTACTAAGCTGTCAGTTTCCCACCTCGACACTTTGCTGTCGGGCTCCACCCAGATCAGACCAGGCCAGGGAAAAGATGTCCTCCAGCTGGCGCTTTCCGGGCAGACCAGGACAACTGCGGAGAAGGCTGCAGGACAGGGCTGTGCACCTCAGAGCCAGATTTTTGTTTTTTTAGGCAAAATATAGTAATAATAGAGGGTAGGGCAGGGCGGGAAGGTCTACAACTTCCGACAATATGAACGGATGGAAAAGCAGAGGTGTGAAGAGAGGAGAAGAGAAGATCAGAGAAGAGAAGGAGCCAGAGGAAAGAAGATGCAGGTGTGTGAAGCGGCAGCCGGTAGCAAAAGTCACAAAGTCACAAAACACTGTGTTTTTTTGAATGATTTGTGGCTCAGGAGGGTCGACAAGTAGGCTTGCTAAAGCAGCAGGTGCGGAGCCATCTTGCCAGATGCTGCTAGACTTGTTAGAGTTAGACTTAGACTCTGCTAGCTGCTAGACTCTAGACTCTAGACTGCTAGATTGCTAGATTAAATTGCACACTGTTGTGGTGGGAAGCACATTTCCAAGTCAATGTAAAAACACCTCAGCTTGGGAGCAGTGTTAGAAGTTGAGATGTCAAAAAAGTGCATGCCGTTGTGGTGCGACAAACCACATTTTGAAGTCAAAATGTAGAATACACTGACACCTCACATTAGGACGACATTAGTCATTAGTCATTAGTCATTAGTCATTAGTCACTAGTCACTAGTCACTAGTCGTCACTAGCATTTACTCATTAGGAGCTCTTTTCGAAGTTGCGATGTAGGAAAAATGTGCACCGTTGTGGTGCTCAACACTTTAGACTCGATGCAGTGGAAAAGCCACAAGCAACAATGGTCACTGGTACGAGCCGCCATTTTTGCAGGAAGTCTCCCAGAATTGCTTTGTTTTGAGAGTGTCAACTTCCAACAATGAGGAAGTCTTGCAGACTTGCTTTGTTTTTGATGTTGTCAAGTTGGAAACTTGTGCATTGTGGAATGTCTCACAGAACTCTGCTTTTTTGATGTTGTCAACGTTGAAAAAGGTGACAGTGGAAATCTGGCAGAATAGCCACACTTGCTTCATTAGCGACTAGTGACTAGTTTAGACTAGTGACTAGTGACTAGGGACTAGTTAGTTACTAGTTACCAGTTAGTTTTCAGGCTTGCAGGTTCAGACAGATAGATAGATTCTGATGGATAGTGAGAAAGATAGATAGATTTGATCTGATAGCAGATAGACAGATAGATAGATAGATTCAGATAGAAAGATAGGTAAGTAGATGGATAGATTTCTCAACTGTCATAGATAGATAGATAGATCGATGGATAGATAGATAGATAGATAGATTCAGATAGATAGATATCAGATAGTCAGATAGACAGATGAGAGAGAGAGATAGATAGATGGATCAGATAGATAGAGAGATTGGTTATAGATACTAGATTCTAGATTCTAGCTAGATTCTAGATTCTAGATTCTAAATTGTAGATAGAAAGATTCTTAGAGTCATAGACTCCAACTACAGCTACAACTGCAGCTACAATACACCGCACTTCGCTGCATTACACTACACTAACACTCACCACACTGACACAACAGTAAATACTTTTTACTAATTACATTCCCTACACTGCAGCGACTAGTCACTAGTCACCAGTCACTACACTGCACTTCACTGCATGTCACTACACTTACACCACACTCACTAATTACACTGCACTTCGCTACGCTAATTTCACCACACTACAACTACAACTGCAACTACAGCTACACCTACTACGACCTACGGCCTGCACTGCAGTACTCTGCTCTAACTATAACCACAGCTACAGCTACAGCTACAACTACCCTACACTACACTACAGTCACTAGACTACACTGACCACACTAATACACTACAGTGCAGTACACAATACAACAGTACACTCACTACACTGCACTACACTACACTACACTACACTACATTATGCCACATTACTACACCACAATACACCACACTACACGACAGTCACTACACTTCACTACACAACACGACACCACGCTACATTGCACACACTATGCCATGCTGCACTACTTACACCACACCACAACTACAACTGCAACTGCAACTACACTACACTACGCCACGCTAATTGGACTACACTACAGTCACTGCACACTACAGCTGCTACAATCTACACACTACACTTCACTACACTGCAGCTACAACTACAACTAACTGCAACTAAGCTACAACACCAGGCCATATCCAGCAGTTGTGGGTGAGGTGACCACTGCAACCACTGGAAAAAACACAACTCCAACCATCTTTCGATCCATCAGTGGATTTGCTCTGGCATCCGTGATTCACAACAACCCACCCTTCCTACAAGCTTCTCATTTTTTGAACTTCCACCATTGTCTTGTGTGTGGTACTGACTACTGCTGGCAACTTTGGGAGCTGACAAATTTCAAAGCAGCCAGTAACCGGTAACCATAGTAGCTGTTCTTTTTTGTTTGTCACCAGATTTGCCATGTAGTCATTGTACTTAGGTAGTGCAGCCCAGCATTCATTGTCATTTGTTAGTTAGTTAGTTCCTTTCCCTTCTCAACCTTTGGGACTCTGCTGCTCACATTGTCTCTCTGTTTTTCTACCCACTTGGCACTGGGTGGCTAGGTGTGGCTAAATTCATGTTGCTGGCAAGGACGAGGCCATGTCATGACCTTTTCAACTTTGAGCGATCGCGCCAAGGAGATCCAGGTGCTTCACTGTGGGGCTTGTTTGGGTTGTGTGGATGCTGCTATACTCCTAGAGTCCTAGGTCCGAGGTTCTAGAGTCTAGAGTCCGAGAGTCCTGGAGTCTCACTGCAGCCTGGCCTTGAGCCTCTTGAGCCCCTTTCTTTTCGAGTTTTGGAATGATTTGCCAGCTTTCAAGATCATAGCTCCATGCCAACATCCTTCAGCTAGCCGCTAGCTAGCCGTTCTTGCTACTGCTGATGATGCTGTTGATGCTGTTGGCTGTTAGCTGCTAGTTTGCTAGCTGCTGGCTACAGGGTAGTCACGTAGTCACGTTGATTGTAGTCATTGTAGTCAGTCAAGTCAGTTAGCTAGACTAGACTTGACTGGACTCACTAGACTAGACTTGACTAGTTGACTAGTTACTTACTAGCTAGACTCTAGCTAGACGCTAGTCGCTAGTCGCTAGTCGCTAGCCGCTAGCCGCTAGCCACCAGCTGCTATCCGCCATCCATGCATTCACAATATTCAGTATTCAATATCAGATATCAGCAGTGACTAGCAATGACTAGTGACTAGTGAATAGCGACTGCCTATATGTCACTTGGTGATGGTGCGATGCCCACAACATATCAGAGGATTACAGTTGAGCTGCAAAATTCTCACTTTTCAGTTCAGTGTTACACATTGAGATTTCATGTTTCACCAAGAAGCAATGTGAAATCTAATGAATCTAATCCCAAAGCCCATGTCAAACCATTCATCTAGGATTCAGATATAACTGTAGACAGCTTGTAGCAGCAGAGACAAGCTGGAATCTGGAACCTGATTCTGTTGCTTGCCTTTTGCACCTTGTTTGCGTGCAGGCCGCTGAAGAGATGGAAGAAGACGAGAATGGTATGGAGGATCAGGAACAACCAGAGTCGGAAGATGAGTCTGCTGCCTCTGAAGAAGCAGATGACGATGCAGTGGAAATTGTTCCACCAGCTGCCCCTGCCTTCAGCCTTGGAGCTTTGGCCGAATCAGCGCCTGCCAAGACCAAGAAGCCACCAGCCAAGCGGCCGAAGCTATCTGGTCCGGAAGATGAGGCAGACATCGCGGATATTGACGATGGTGGAGATTCGGACGAGGTCTGGCAAGCAATCCAATCGGATACTTTGCTGATGCAAGTTGCCAAGGGCTTAGGCTCTGCTACCAACAGCTTGCTTGGCCTGCTGCCAGCCAAGACCTTTGAAGATGGCATGAAGGTGGGCAAGCAGTTGCGCGGTGTGTTTTGGCTGCATTATTTTGGCAAAGTGTGAAAGGGCCCTTGCCAAGCATTTATCTGGTCTAAGCTTCTAAGCCGCTATAGCCATTGTATGCGATCGTTGTATCATTGTCATTGTATCGTATGGCAATATGCCATATGGCCATATGGCAAACGGGATAGGATATCGAATGAATATAGTGATAGTGATAGTGACTAGTGACTAGTGGATATAGTGCAGTGTAGTGTAGTGTAGTGTAGTGTGTAGTGTGTAATGTGTAGTGTGTAGTGTGTAGTGTGTAGTGTGTAGTGTGTAGTGACTAGTAGTGTGTAGTGTGTAGTGTGTAGTGTGTAGTGTGTAGTGTGTAGTGACTAGTAGTGTGTAGTGTGTAGTGTGT
>Ga0126342_10003517_pt1 | contig 25929 bp, 22 predicted proteins | sample Cyp1metagenome_FD_92528 | JGI IMG/M metagenome (GOLD analysis project Ga0126342, IMG submission 92528) | Coral microbial communities from Lord Howe Island, Old Settlement Bay, Australia - Cyphastrea 1 metagenome | ecosystem: Host-associated > Invertebrates > Cnidaria > Coral ... | reverse complement strand
TATCTATCTATGTATCTATCTATCTATCTATCTATGTATCTATCTATGTATCTATCTATCTATCTATCTATGTATCTATCTATGTATCTATCTATCTATCTATCTATGTATCTATCTATCTATTTATCTATCTATGTATCTATCTATGTATCTATCTATCTACCTATCTATCTATCTATCTATCTACTTATCTATCTATCTATCTATCTATCTGCCTATCTATCTATCTATGTATCTATCTATCTATCTATCTATCTATGTATATATCAGTGTATCTATCTATCTATCTATCTATGTATGTATATATCTATCTATCTATCTATCTATATATCTATCTATCTACTTATCTATCTATCTACCTACCTATCTACTTATCTATCTACGTATCTATCTACTTATCTATCTACTTATCTATCTGTCTATCTATCTGTCTATCTATCTATCTATCTATCTATTGTTTTATCTATCTATCTATCAATGTATCTATCGATCTATCTGTCTATCTATCTGCCTACCTACCTATCTACCTACCTATCTATCTACTTATCTATTTACTTATCTATCTACTTATCTATCCACTTATCTATCTACTTATGTGTCTACTTATCTATCTACTTATCTATTTACTTATCTATCTACTTATCTATCTACCTATCTATCTATCTATCTATCTGCCTATCTATCTATCTGCCTATCTATCTATGTATCTATCTATCTATCTATCTACCTATCTACCTATCTATCTATCTATCTATCTACTTATCTATCTATCTATCTATCTATCTGCCTATCTATCTATCTATCTATCTATGTATCTATCTATCTATCTATCGATCTATCTATCTATCTATCTGCCTATCTATCTATCTACCTACCTATTTATCTACTTATATATTTACTTATCTATCTACTTATCTATCTACTTATCTATCTATCTATCTGTCTGTCTATCTATCTATCTATCTTTCTATCTATCTATCTATCGATCTATCTATCTACTTATCTATCTACTTATCTATCTACTTATCTAGCTACTTATCTATCTACTTATGTGTCTACTTATCTATCTACTTATCTATTTACTTATCTATCTACTTATCTATCTACTTATCTATCTATCTATCTCTCTATCTATCGATCTATCGATCTATCGATCTATCTATCTGCCTATCTATATATCTATCTACCTACCTATCTATCTACTTATCTATCTATATAGATGTATTATCTACCATAAACCCTTGTTACTGGAGTTATAAACTAAAAAGAAAACTAACTATGGGGGCAACACCTTGTGGGGAATTGTGGGGATGGGTCAAGTGGCTCAAAAACAGGGGGGGATGCTACCCGGGTGATACCATGTGATAGCCCATGGCTTGACGGGTTTAACGTGGTTTAACGGTTTAACCATCAGTGAAATGGTTGAGACATGGCGAATTAAGACTGAGCACTTGAACATGACTATTTAAGCATCAACAATTGTTTGTAGTTCAAATATGAAAAAATGTAAGGGATGCAAAATGAAGTGGGGCACGCCCCAAAAATGATGATGAACCTCTCGTTTTGGCATATGGTCATCCTTCATCCCCATAACCCCTATGGATGGGTGAACGTGGTGAGGATGTGGTGCTTTGCATCATTGCAGTTGTGAAACTTCAACCATCAAGCATGCTGGGATTCAATGACATTAGGCTTAATCACGGCAACTATATAGAAAGATGAAAGATGTATATCATGCATGCATAGATTGTAAATTAGCACAGTCTTCTAGTCTTTGCAGTAGTTAATTAGCATCAAAAAATGGGAAGTTCACTGAGTTTCTTCCCGGGCAGTGTCTCAAGGCAGGATCCAGCCCTTTTCACAGATTTCTCTTGGTAAACTCACCATTTTTGGCTGGCACAAATCCATTGTAATGAGTGGCTTCAAAATGTTAAATCATGTTCCAAGGCATGCATTAATAGAAAATCATAGAAATGCTGCTTTAGATTTAGCTTGGCTTGTTTTTTACAGAAAAAATCTGAGTGGTTTATTTTGCCACACCAATATACTTCACCTAGAGGAATCGTGACCCCGCCAGAGCTCGTTCACCAACGATTCACTGCCAGGGCTCGGCTGTAGGGAGGAATCCAGGAGGACGTCCACCCCCAGGATCTGAAAACAGTTCCTGAAGAAAACGACTGGCATTCCCAAAAAAATGCAGAAAAGAGAGTATTCCAAGTCATGAACTAAGATTTTCATAGCTCTTCGACTCTTCGATCTTCTTTCGGGTGCTAAAATGACGTCCTTGCGGATGGACCTATCATTTATCATTTGTCATTTGATTGAAAAAATCGTTTTACCCAATGCTACCAACTTTTGAAGGAATATGGGTGCATAGCGAGACTGAATCGATGGACAGTTTGATGTCTATTGTGCCCAGCTGCGGGGCATACATCTCCTGGCCGGGTGAAACCCGGGTTTCATCAAGAAATCTAGGTAACATTCACCGGTGGATATTCGAATATGTGTGGTAGATGAACAGAAGATATAGAAAACAACATACAAAACATACGCTTCTGAATTGTGTGGTGTCTCTTTTTGATGACTTGCACGTTGTTTTTTGTTGATACCCCCCTTATCCCGTTTTTTTGAAAGGGTTCTGAATCAAGAAAACGCGGGAAGTTGTGATCCTCTGCCAGGAGATCCATGGATTTACAACTGCCTGCTTGCGGATTAACATTATATATATATATATATATATATACATATAGTTGCGGACACGTGGTTAGAACCTTTTTGGAAAATTTAACATAAGTTTCAATCCACGAGGAAATCGCACTTAGAACCCAAAATCCCTTGCACTTAGAACCTTTTCATATGACATGATGATCTTTAATGATATAAGTTAATATCTACATATGTTTATAATCATGTAGATAGTTTGGGAAATTGGCACTTAGAACCTCTGAAAAACATGAGCATCTTTAATGATATAAGTTAATATCCACATATGTTTATAATCATGTAGATAGTTGGGGAGATTGGCACTTAGAACCTCTGAAAATCATGGGGATCTTAAGTGATATAAGTCATGAGGATCTTAAGTGATATAAGTTAATATCTACATATGTTCATAATCGTGTATATAGTTGGGGAGATTGGCATTTAGAACCTCTGAAAATCATGAGCATCTTTATATAATGATATAAGTTAATATCTACATATGTTTAAAATATCTGAAATCAGACTTTGGCTACTACACTTTAAGATCGGAGCACTACACTTTGAGATTCCGCCTCTGAGTGGGATGGCCAGCGTGTGGCTAAGACCACCAAGGGTTTTTATACGTATAGTGACCGCTACTCCGCCTAGTTTAAAAAAAATGCGATTTCGCTCCACATGATACCGATTATAATTTGTTTCCTAATCATAGTAGTTTTGAACAGATTAGGCTAGATATGTTTGCCAGATTATAGGAGTGATGGGTTATGAGGCAAATGGTTGGGGGACTTTACACTTAGAACCCCCCCTAACATAGCTGGACTTGCACTTTGAACCTGTGGAGGTTCTAAGTGTGCATTGTTTTCCATACCTTACGTAGCGTTTTAGGAAATTTCCGCAGGTTCTAACCACGTGTCCGCAACTATAATATAATTGATTCGACATGTTTCGAGTGATTTCGGGGTTGGTACGGTGCCATATCTATCCAAATCCCGGACCTCGTCTTCGTCTTCCTCCTCTTCTTCCTCCTCTATGTCGCCTCTCCTTAACATCGGAAAAGTGGTCGGATGATTCATCCCAAAGAAAATAAACAAATTTAAACACTCAATTGATCGCTATTTTTAGTTTCCTAAATATCACATTCATGATGTGACAACATTGACAAAATGTTGACTATCATCTTCAATACTGTTATCGTCCAAGGATCGAATTCCTAACCCTCCAGCCAGTGGCCTAGCGGCGCTAGCCATTATCCCGGGGCAACTAAGTGAAGTTTCTGGATGATATATCTAAAATAATATAAATGCGTTCAAAACACAACTTCCCTAATTTTCCCCATAGTTTTCGTGCCAACTTTCTCCGTATAACTTGGGTCATCACTCAAGAATTGTGTTCAAATGAAAGTGACCATAGTTGTCCGTTCTTCACCCCATCTCTACCATGGTCAATCTTTGGTCATTCATAGCCCACAAACAAAAAATATCATCTCGTGCTGGTTATGGTTATGTTCATTTATTTTCCATATAGCCGCTAGCCCCAAAAAACCTCAAGGATTGAACTACCCATCCAAGCTTGACCTATAGATTCTACTGTACCCCAAATCTCCCCAGCTTCGCCACGGCACGGCCGTTTCTTGGGGGACTTGGCTTTCGGCTTCGGCTTGGGCCGGGACTCTTTCGCCACGCGATCCTGGTGGAGGCACCTCTTCTGGGTGTAAAACAATAAACCACCCATTTGGGAGTGGATTATACCACCTATATACTACATTATACCACCTATATACGGGCGAATTTTCACGGAATATCCCCGGAGAATATGGCCTCACATGGTATTCCGTAGATTCATTGACTTGGGTCCTGAAATTCTCCTTGACTTGGGGAGACATGTTATTTAGTGGAATTAATGGGTATACTTGGACATGTTGGAAATATCTATATCTATATCTATATATATATTATATATTGTTATATATGGGAAATATAATCATAACCTATCACTTCCATAATATTTCCAGTAGGTTCCAATAGTATACGCTCCTAAAATTCCAAATATGGAACCTGGAGGAACAAACCAGGTTCGATCGATCTGAATGTGACCCAACTGCGGGGCTCCCATATGGCTCCCATATTGGATTTTGGCCTTGCACTTTGTTGGCCTATGGTGGATGGATTGAAGCGCTGACTGCAGAGGAATTTGGAATGAATTTTGCCTAATGGGTGAATTCTTGAATATCAATCTTGGAATGATTGCAGTTGTACATCACAGAATAATAACAGAGCTTCCTCAGCTCAAACTACGGAAAAAACAAAAACAAAGCAAATAATTTCAAAAAACATATGGGACTGTATATCATCAGAATCTCAGGCTGTCCGCATACAACATAAACTCCCCCCAACCATTTTGCCCCCAGAAATGCCCATGTTTTGGAACCTGAAAATCAGCTGTGGATCCCTATTTGTGATGGTTTGGGGTTAAGCCAATCAAATCCCTCATTTTGCAGGATAAACCATGAAACATGCCACGCAAATCCCGAAAATCAACAGTTGTTTAGTTGTTTACTATGTTGATGGCCAAATCCCATGGTTTTTCACTATTCTAAGGCGTTTTAGATCCAGATCGTTAACCCTTTGTAACCCGGCCACGGCTTGCCATGGCAGCCACGGCTCATAGGTCACTTTGATCACCGGTGCCATCGCTTGCAGCAACACCGCGCAGACCTCCTCGAAGGAGCGGAAGACTTTGTCCTGCTGAGCTGAGCTGAGCTGAGCTGAGCTGATGGGTAATGCGGTAAGCCCAATGACACGTGGTGAAATGAATGAATAGCTAGGGCTCGATAAAGATCTCATGAAAATACTCCGTCATGATCATTTCTTAGCCCTGATAATAATCATGATTATCATCCCTACTAATCGTCATTTGTTGGTTTGATAAGGGTAATAACGGGTATTAATGGGGAAAATCATTGGGATATTGATGCTTCATGTGGTAACGCCGATAATGAAACCATCCCCAGTCATGGTTGGTTGATCGGATGGCTACGCCTCATGTATCAATGGTAGATGATCCGAAACAAACTTGGACAAATGGCATCCAAGCATATCCAAGCGTCAATTATATGTTTATTTAACCATCAAAAAACAGAATTCATACTCTGATCTAACCATCAAATGAGTGCCAATGAACAGGACACCCTGAGCTGGATGATATATGGATAGACAGAACAGTTGGACACCTAAAAATCATGAGGGACACATCATCCCTTTAACATCTAGGGGAGAACAAAAAAAACTTCCAGGACATGACAGTTGAAATGACCATAATCCGATGCCATGGTATCTAATCCGATTTTACTTTGGCCGAATCAGCTGGTACGAGTAATATTGGAATATATTTCCCTATGAAAAAGAAGAAGGACAAACACAGTAACCAATCGACCAAAGGTTGGCCAAGCAGAAAACAAAAACATGGCAATGCAATTCAGCACGATTGAAATAACTCTTAGTGCAACTACAATAAAGAAAAGGTTATGTTACCATTGTTTCATGCTTAATCCTCTATTCATTCGTAGATATTCATAGTTTAATCACCATGTTTCACAACTTGTTCATGGGAAAATCCCCTAGAAGACTTGGATTCCCATTGTTCGACTAGTAGCTTCTCAATAGATTCACCGTTTTCCAGTGGATTAACCAGTATATTTCTATTTTTCATCGGAAAGTCCCCTACTTCATAGTTATTCATAGCTGAACATGTAGTTTATCAGCTATTGAATCCCACTATTCCTGGATATTCCCCACATGAAACCACCATTTTTCCATATTTTTCCTAGGAAATTCCTCCCATCAACGGCCCCTGTCACCTCATCAAAGGCGCGTCCAGCGGCTTCTTCCTGCGCTGCCATCTGCAGCAGCAGCGTGGAGAGCGGACGCTTCGAAGCCTGCGTGTGCACCTGGAGCTGGGGGGAAGTCACCACAGCAGTGGTTGATGGTCGGATTCGAAATATGAAGATTGGATGTGCCAAACGTGAAATGACAAATTTAAGTGTAGAGGAAGACTTGGTTTGTACGACAATTACGACATGAACAATGAATCATGGGAAACAACATGAAGATTTCACCAAGAAAATGGTGGATTAAAAAAATGACATCATAGGCATATACTGAACCTGGAGCGGGGAAAAAGCTGGAGAAATGACCATCATTCACTGACCGGTAATATAACTGGAAAACATGGTATTTTTATAGTTTGGGTCGATTTTTGGAATATCAATGGTAAACCTATCTGGGATAAGGGATAACATGAGAATATACTGGAAATAGTGAACATGTAGTGGAGATACCAACGATGATGGGTATATCATGGGGAAAAAAACATCCAAACAAAGAACTGAGCAGTGGCTGCTAGCCACCCCGGTTGCTTGATGACTTAGAACATACAAAAATGTTGGAGATGATCACAAGCCATGAACGGGGAATCCCCGTCAACCCAACTAGGGAAAAGCTATTGAGCTATTGAATTCAATGGGCGGCAAGGGAAAGTATCTAGGAACCTCATATTTCATGGGAAATTTCATGAAATTTCCTGTAGATTTTCCATTACACCAATCCATCGATGAAACCTGTTGAAAGTGAAGAGATCCAAAAAAAAATGGTGATTTCACTACAAAAGTGTGAAGATTATTGATAAGTGATGGTTGGTTGATATTGGTTGATGGTTCATTAGTTATTAAACATTGGGATTTACAGTCATTTATGGGCGGGACCAACCACACACACATATATATATATATTTCAGGATGCCAGGATAATTCCAGTAAAACATGGCTAGATATATGCAATAACACTGTACTGTCATGTAATGTAACTAAGCACAATGTCATGTAATGATGTGTAATGTATGTATGCAAGTACATAATAATGTAATGCATAAATACACAATACATATATACTAATATATAATACTGCATGAATAGATTTAGGGGAGATATAACCTGCAACATCCTGTAACTGGAAAGCTTTGTCTTTGAATTTGATTGAAAAAAAAGGTAACACCCCAAATCCAATGATTTATCATCACTTGACCTGTTGGAACTGGGGCAATTTGGGGCAATTTGCAGCCATCCAGGTGCCCGGGCAGTGAAGGGATCCTCGTCCTTGAAGGCAGCGGACTTCTTGTTCACCTGAGGGACTGTTGAGACTGTGTCGTGTTGATGGATATCGCATATACGATCATATAGGTATCGAATGTGGACCATTTATAGATGAGGTACTTATTTAAATTAAGTGAACATGATGATTTTCCATACAGTTATCTTGGTTTACCAGAGGGTACATCAGGGATGGCATGAAAAAAGAACTCCAAGAATTGGGACTGTGGGGAGTAACTTGGGTCACCAAGTGCAATGTCGTCCGAAATCAACTTGAACCTAATCTTGTCCAGTCTTTCCCTAGGAAAGTCAAAAGACTTTGACAGAAAACATGGATTACAGAAAGTGATAGAGACAGTTCCGGCAGCTGTCGTTTCGAATACTGTTCATCTTCACCTTTCCAATGAGTGCGACTCGCATTCAGATTTCCAGAGGCCCTTCCCCAAATTCAAAACTGAAACCCTTCCTCAAACTTGCAGCAAAAACACACACACAATCACACACACACATATGTATATATATATATATATATAGAATTACAGATATATACACATAATTACGTACCATCCAAAGCAGGTGTTCCATGGTTTTCAAATACAGCCAAGTTCTGCGACATCATATGTCACTCAGGTCGACCCGAAACGCGCAACGTCCTCGACGTCCTCTCACTAGCAGCGCTGCAGTCGAGGGACTGAGTAGTTGGTGAGATGCATGTAGGCCTCGAATCAAAGGATAGTGAATGGAACAGCATGCGGGCACCCCGGGCACCCCCAACCCGCTGATGTTTGATGTGTTGTGAGATAGGAGCCCAACAAGTTTCTTAAGCGGCCTCCAATTTAAAACGATTCCAAAAAACACATGACCCACCTGCTCACATCACCTCACATCCACATCCATCCACATCCCAGGTCGCCCAAGCGTCATCGTTGGCATTGGCCGTGCTGGGCGCCTCGTACTTGGCCGTGCAGAAGCGCGCCAGGCCCTCGCGCGACAGGTACGCCACCAGTGGGTCCACGGAGGTGACGACCACGTAGAGACGGAGGTCGAACTTCAGGCCGTCCAACAACAGGGGCTCTGGGAGATATCCTGTGGGAGATCGCCAATGAATGAACCAGGAAATAAGCCACTTAAATAACCACTATATAATTATAATATATTGCTTAGAGCATTGTTTAACCATATGTAACCGAGGTATTTCATATGCTTACTAACTGGGATACACCCCGCATATCCCCGCATGTATCTTTGATCCTTCGGCATCCACCATCATCCACCGTCCAAGTGTCGCTGCGCCAACGCGCCGAAGCCCGCGCCAAAGTGCGGCTTTGCCGACAGCTTCAAGCGAAGATCCGACGCGGTTTGCACCTGGGCCGCTGGGTTGGCCATGAGATCCATGGCAGTGCCATGGTCAAAAGAGGTGGATGTGTTTTTTGTGGTTTATGGTCATCCAAACATTACCCTCTGGTAAACATACAAAAAAACTATGGAAAATCACAAATTTTAATGGGAAAACTCACTATAAATGGTCATTTTCAATAGCTATGTCAAATTACCAGAGGGTATAGATCCCAATGAAATATCCAGAGTGATGATTCCCATCCCAGCTTGGTCGTCCCTTAAGATGAATTTGCTCGGTGCACTAATAAGTGGGTTATATTTCACCATAGTTGCAGGCCTTATCCCAACTTGTGAAGGTTCAGAATATTAAAAATCCATGAGTATACCCTTAATTAACTATTATACCGATATACTGTACACTTTTGTAATCAATTAATCATTTATAGGTGTTATCCCAACTGATAGTCATCTCAGGTTGTAGCCTTACCAGTGGGACTACCAGGTGATAGCCATCTCTCAGGCGCCAGAAAAATGCCATCGCCCTGCGAGCCGCCCTCGGGCTTGACGATCACCGTATCAGACTGGCGCCAGGAAAAGCTGTGCAGAAAATGGTTGGCTCAGAATATTTTTGGGGGGCTTCTTGAGGGGGGTTGCCCTCTGGTAAACCAACGTAACTATGGAAAGTCAACAGTTTTTAATGGGTAAATCCACTAGAAATGGCAATTTTCAATAGCTATGTTAGTTTACCAGAGGTTAAGTGATTGTTTTGACTTGCTGGTTTCATTGTGCGGTTCAATCGGCTGGTTCAGTTGGGTCATTTTTGTCTTTCTTTTTCGCACTCCATCATCTCATCTCAGCAATGTCAACCCTGAAGCAAATGTTGACCCCTGGTTGGCGAAAAAATGGGAGCGACAATCTATGAAGCTATGATGCTTCCACATGAAAACATTTTGTCTAATTCATCAGCCAGGATTAGCGGTATTACTTGGTATTACGGTATTCCCTGATCTTAATCTTGTTACTTCAAATGATTCAAATGCTACTGTTCCACTCTATAACCAGTGTTGAGCCGACCCCTTTCATCCAAGCTCGCAGTTGACCGACATTGGTTCTACATTGAACATGCATGCTAGATGACCACACTAGCCTCAAATACACATAGTCACATAGTTTTCTTCCTGGGCTCTCATATTGCCCAAAAAATACATGAAATCGACATAATATCCACCAACCATTCACCAGGGATCACCAGGGTTCACCAGGGTTCACCTGGGTTCACCTGGGTTCACCTCGATTTCTCCGCCCTATATGCCAAAATGCCCGAATCTCCAGGGAAGGATGGGAATGGGGGTCCCATCAGCTCCTTGTGTTTGTCTAGCCAGGTGGAGAGCTCATCGACTTCGGCTGGGAGCAGCCAACCTCGCTGCGAGACGACGGATTGGCTGGGTCGAATGGGGGATTTCCCCTCTGGTGATTTAGAGGGTTGTGATGGAAAATGGTCCATGTACACATGATATGCAAATGATTTACCTTCTAAATCATGGTGATTCCATATAATATGTTTTATAAATTACATTAAATTACCAAATATCCCAAATCTGTTGTCCATCACATCATGGAAACATTGATCAACAAGGGGATTTGATGATTTCAACTTTTGAGACAAACCCAGAATACATGGCACATGGCTCATGGCTGCATCCCAATGCGCTCTCAAGGCTCCTGCAATGCCATCTTCCCAAAAGAGTCTGTGGGGAACAATCACTGTCAAATTCGGCACACCTTACAGGACTCTCAAAATGTCCGACTGTCCCTCAGTCCTTGTTGGAGGGTCTATAGATCTATAGATTGGGCCTGGATGTATTAGTGCATCATAGTTAAGTTATATCTTAATCTTTATCTGGTTGGTGGTTTTAACCCTCTGAAAAATATTAGTCAGTTAGGCGTATTATTCCCAATATATGGAAACATAAAAAATGTTTGAAACCACCAACCAGTTATCTATACATGTAAAGAATCCCTCCATCCATGCATCTTGCACATATATGTATTTAAACATGTATTTCATTGGATTGGTTTAAGGGAAAATCTACAGGAAAGCCCTATATTTCATGGTAAAAACCATGGTTTCCTGTAGATTTTCCCATCAACCAATCCTTTGAGTATTTGGATGATTTTTTATACCCAAAAAAACATACGCATATTCTGTCGAGAACGAACCGAACGAACCGAACGAACCCCGCATATTTCGCGACTCGCGACTCTTGGGCCAGAAGCGAAACTTCTCGGGCCACATCTTCCTGTCCGCTAGCAGAAGGATGGAAATGCTGATATCAACAAAGGAGGAAGGTATGGTACCACCAAATACCACCTATCAGAATCTATGAAATGAGATATGTGCGGCATAGTGGCATATTAGTTGCGATCGATCATATAAGGTTTGAAGAAACTCTTCTCGTCTCAAGTTCCCGGAGTGCCAGTAGTGCGTTTGAAACCACCAGGGTGGGAAAACGATCTGTCAATCAACTTCCCACAGGACAGGTGGAAGGATATGTGGGTTATAAAATGCACAAAAACTCCCGCACTTCACTTCTTGCATATTCCTTACGCAGCTCTAACACCACACATCTTCTGACTGCTGGTTGTTACTCCATCTGAAAAAAAATAAGCTCGTCATGGAGGATCACATTTTTATGGTTGAAACTTGAAATAGAAACTACTTCTACAAAACCAGCCAGAATGTCTAAAAAACATGGGCGCACCATAACTTTAGATCTTCACCACATCACCACACCCTAAACTGCTGCGACATCGCCGTCGTAAAACCGCCGAGGTTCTGTAGCAAACGCAAGGCCAAAGCCATGTTGACCTTGTCCTCGGATCCAAGTCTGATTGGATGGGATGTGGAGAAAGCACTTGCTGGGTTTGAAAAACCCAACTGGTTTCAGTAGCTAGTTGTTGGCTTAAAAACCACAGTAACTTAGCATGGCTAATGGATGTTACAGTAATGATCTAATTAACAGTGGCTAAGTTTGTTTTATAGTGGTTTTTAACTATTGGTTGATGTTGGAAATGTGTCCATTTGCAAATGATTTACAGTACTTTCTAAAATGGTGGTTGTCCAGTTGTCCATAGAAAACTGTTAGAGTACCAGAGAGCAACCCAGCACATTTTGCCAGATTCTACATCAATTGCCTAACAAAACGAAGTAGGTTCATCAACAAATTACCAATTGATGTATCCAGCAAAGGGAACCAAAGTCAACCATCGTTAAACTCCCCCAGCCCAAGTTACTTCAGAAATGCAAACCCAACAGACGTTTTTTTCCATCATCATCCAGTTGATCCTCCAAATTTCAAACCGTTTTGAAATATGTTTCCATCATCCAACAAATCATCCTCCATTAAATCCTCAACCCTACAGAAATGTCATCCCAAAAAAACTCGAAGAACTTCAGAAGTTCAGATGTTCCATGGTTTCCTCAGCATCTGGTTGGTGGTTGACCTACCCCTCTGACAAATATTAGTCAGTTGGGGTTATGAAATTCCCAACTGAATGGAAAGTCATAAAAAACATGTTCCAAACTCCAAACCACCAACCAGATATAGATTTTACCCCCATTAATCAGGTATTAATCACTATTAATCACTATTAACCTGTCCATCCATTTTGGCTCCTATCCCACCAAGGTACGCAGATGCATCCGATGCCCGGGAAGCGGTTCACCCATGCGCTGCTGGGCATCCGTGGCACCTTTTCGGAGCCCGCCGGGTGGTTCAGGCGCTGAAGGAGGCCCTGGCCACTCCAAACGAAGAAGATGGGTGCCTTTCGACGGGTACCGGTCGTGTCCAAGAAGTGAACCGTGAAGTGAACTGCCGGGGATCCCTTGAATCCCTGGTGCCCTGTTTCTGAAGAGAACTCACCATGACTAAGGTGAAGACTCTGTTTTATATATAGTTTTGCGAATTCTAGTTATGATAATTGGATATATAGTTTTAGCCAAACATGTGGATAACTATGGGGGCTTTGAGTGGATACACCTCACCATAGTTACGAAGAGTCTATATGAATGATTCATTGTGAATGTATAAGAATTATGGAGGTGAAGTGAGTTAGAATGTTGGGCGGGGATTTTAAATTTTCTAATGAGGAAAATGGGAACTCAGATCAGCAAGATGAATTAGAATGTGGGTATAGTTGAACCAGAAATAGGGACTGAAACACTCAAACCAAGCAAATTGGGGGGAAGTTCGGCAAATATGATGGTTTATGATGGATACCCAGCCACCATGAACTTCTAGAAATATGTGTAACATTGTATAACATTGTGCAACTATGACAAAGTATTTCCCCCGGATCTTGATGATCTTGTTCATTCTATTCGCAGAAACTGACATCAATTTGGAATTGTAAGAAAAAGGTTACAGTAGTGTACATATCATAGTACCATCAAAAGTGGTTTGGGCAAATGACGTCCAGCCCACAAGATTGGAAGGACTAACCGTTTTTGGCTTTAGGAAGCGGCCTTAGGCAAATGGGGGAGTATATTTAGCCACAAAAAGCCAGCACTCGTATGAGTATACCGTATTGATCTATAGTCTATAACTATCTATATTCATATATATATATATATAGATTATCTATATTAGTCTATATTCTATGTATGTCTATATCTTTATTATTCTATATTTATATAGATTGGGTGACTCATATCTTATCAAAAGGGCAAGAAAAGCTGCTGCGGCCCAGAACAGCCACCTTATCCTTATTCTTCATTGTCCTTATGAAATGGTCGTAATTGATACTCATGGGAACGGTGGCTGTTATGCGTTATACCTCATTTAATACAGTAACTCATTTTTCACAGTATACCTTAATTTTCAAACACATCAATGGGGGTATACCGGGTATACCAACCAAATCATCCCATTTTTCTGGCTTTTCCATTAACCATCCAGCGAGCTTGGGGTAACCGGCCGAGTAACCCCAGTTATGGATCTGAATCCCGGCTCGGGCCCATGGGGCGCGCCCCACCTGGGTGTTGGAAGGATCCTCAATCCTGGGAGTTTGGAGGCAGCCACTGAAGCCACTAGCCCGCCACCGGCCAGCGGAGATCTCAAACATATCACAGATGATCCCAAACAACCAGGTGATACATATCAAACATATCAAAGAGAGAGAGAGATATATATATATAATATGATATATCAAAGATATGGTCCTGGTTTGATATATCACAGGCCCACTGGATATATATATATATATATATTCATACATGAAACATGTTCCCAAAGATCGGCCAGCATCCCAAAAATCGGCCAGCCAGAATGCCAGGAAAGTTGACAGGACCACCCTTATTTATGACATTGGCTGGTAGGATTGACGCCTTTTTTGGCACCTTGTTTCATCCTTTTTCCTCCGCAATAACCCAAATGCACCATGTCTGGAATATGACTAAATGTACCCCCAGAAAATATCGCAAATGTAGGCAAATATACCCTCTGGTAATTTAATATAACTATGGAACATCACCATTTTTAGTGGATGTTCCCATGAAAAAATGGTGATTTTCCATAGTTATGTTAAATTACCAGAGGGTACCAGACATGGAGCACATGGATAACCCAGCGCATCTGAGAAACAGTTCCCATGAGGAGCCTTCCTCACAAACGATGTCTAACAGGGCTCGGCAGCCTCTCCTCGCTGTCGACGGCAAGGACGAAGGTGGCAAGCCGGTGAAGTTAAAGATGAAATTGATGAAATCAAACATCCAAATGATATATATATATATATATGTTCTCTTGTTTTTCAACAATCATATGTTAAGGGCATCCCAAGCTTTAATAACATTGAAATTTGAACATTTCCCAGACTTTCGGACTCGAAAAAATATGGGAAACTCTCCTAAGTCTAAACCACAAAGCACTAATGAGAAATGATATCTTTGGTGCCAGTGGATGGCATAATCATCCCCTCACTCCCGTGCACCATTGTGCACCTCCTGAATTTCCCAAGCCAGTGCCAGGAACATGTTCAAACATGTTCCAACCCCTTGCAACTTCAATGTCAAAGGGTGTCAAATGGAATAAATGCACATATATCTCTTCCTCACGTTTGGGGAAACCACCAGCCCAGCACGGCCCTTAGTGTTTGACCCTGGCTGTCCTAAGACAGGCGCTGATGTTCACACCAATCCTTGGCATGACATCTTGGAGTAGGAACCATCGAGCCAACCCAGCAATGTCTCCCACCAAATGTTCCGACTCTGAACTCAAGATGGTTGCATGAATTGACACAATGTAGATTGATACAAATAGACTCTAGACTGAAGAATTCACTTGCACTAATTGATTGAATTGGCCAGAACATGTATGTATTGGGTCAAAGTTAGCATCCCTGAAGTTGATGGTCTAGTAATGTAGTACTGAACATGACCAATCGTGTGGGTCCATTGCGATCCAAATGACCCAAACAATTTCATTAACGGAGAAGTCACATGTGTCATTCATTATGTGTGGATGGTTCACACATTTTGCTATTTGGGGATTCTTCAGTATTATAAGAAAACAACCATTTACTTCTGGTTGTTGAGGTTGCAGGTGTTTAATTGAATGATATCAAATGTGTCCCCAATATACTCCACTATACATCATATTTGTTCGCATATATTTCACATTATATCTCACTAACCTTTTTTATATCACTCCAAGGTTCTTCTTCCCCTTCTTCCCCTTCTTCACCTCACCCGTTTGTTCGCTCGCCGGCGTCGCCACTGTACCGGCCGCCATGCGATGCTGAACCAGGTGCCGGATCATCCATTGAATCCTCAAAGCTACGGGCAACGGCTTCAAAAGCGCATGAATCACCTGATGGAATTGTTTTTACAAATTACGCGCCATCAAAAGTGGCGAGCTACTTATGAGCATTGCATGTATGTGTATATATAATTATATATATATGTGTGTGTGTGCATGTTATGCCCACGATGACGGATAATTCCACCAACAACTCCTGGGATATAGCCGATTTTCTTCATGGTAATTGTAGGGAATCAAACATCAAAAAGACTCTCTCTCTCTCTCTTGATGTGCAAGTATATATATATATATATGTGTACATCGTGTGGGTGTCACTTCTGGTGGTTTTCACCCCCACCATTTCCCGGGCAATATATTGCTGTTCTTCACAGTCAATCGAGTCAACTGGAATCATCCAGGGTGTCAAGGCCTAAAGTCAGAATAGTTACCCTCCGGTAAACATACAAAAAACTATTGAACATGACCATAGAAATAGTTGATTTACCCATGAAAAATGGTGATTTTCCATAGTTATGTTAGTTTACCGGAGGGTAGAAGCCAAGAACCCGTCCATATCACCAGTGTTTCATGAATATCTGGTTGGTGGTTGACCTACCCCTCTGAAAAATGATGGAGTTCGTCAGTTGGGATGATGACATTCCCAATATATGGGGAAAACATGTTCCAAACCACCAACCAGATATATGGGGTTTACATCCCTCATTCCCTTTGCTTTGTTACACAACCGCCATTTTGGGGGAAAAAAAACTGAGATCACCAACCCACGGGTCCGAACACAGGGCACCCTGAAAAATCCGTACACCGGGGATAAAGAACAACATGGATCATGAGGATGGAATATCCTGGGTATCCTGGCTGACCTCTTGAATTTCAAGTTGACAAACATCAAGGTATAAATATCATGGGTTTCATAACCAAATATATATATATATACGTATATATATATATATATATATTATATTCTCCCCTAAGACACGGTGAAAAGAACTACTAAACAGGGAAGCCTCCAGTAGATCAGTATGGATACAGGAAATTTCTCGTCACAGGATTGTGGGCTTATAGACCCCCATTAGCTAGAAATATAGCCATAAGCATCCATAGACCAAACAGTTAAACTATGTAGATCAAACAACTTAGCTAATTGATGGGGTTACCACCTTGCTCAGAACGGGGTTCCCAGTTCAGGGGTCAGAAATTGTCAACAGTTAGAATATGTTAGAATCCGCAATTGATCTTGGGTAGTATACCCCCAAACAAACATAAATTATACCTTATAACTGGTTGGTGGGATCAACCCCTCTGAAGTATATTAGTCAGTTGGGATTATGAAATTCCCAATATATGGAAAACTAAAAAAAGTTCCAAACCACCAACCAGATAAGCTATATACATTTCTATATCCCATCCATTCAGTTCCCCCAGGGAAAATGATCTGCCAAGGCACGGATCCGGTGGTTCGGAACTGCTTAGGCCTGCCACCATCTCCTGCCAACAGGCTCGGTGGGGCGGGGAAAACCACAACGGTAGTAACTGGGGTATAGGGTATAAAGATATTCAACATGATACAATGTGGTGCCCCTCAGTTATAAGTTGGTTTATAAGCCCCATTAACTATAGTTATATCTACCATAAACCATAGTTATTGGAGTTATAAACCAACTTAGCTAACGAACTGGGGCACCACCTTGTATGAATGATTTGAATCTCCGGAAGTTCTGAGCCCCGAAGGCGGGAGATGTTGGGCTTAGAAGGTAAACTCATCCCAAAATGTGCCAGTTCAACTCTTCGTGGGCTGATCGTCCAAGTGATTCTATATCCCCATCATGATATCCCCTTTAAAGGTATTGTCCCCTTGTTTCACCATTTTTGATGCTCAAATCAACTGATTCAACTGGCAGATCTCCAACTTGTTCCCCACTTACAAGCACCGACACCGCGGCTCCGTCAGCAACGTATCCAGCTGGTTCTCTCGAAAGTAGGGCGCCCAGGCCTCATCTGTCGCATCCGCCTCGGTTCCACTTGGGCGATGGAATCGATGGGGGACACCTCCGACAGATATAAAAAACATGGCACATCATGGCACCGATGCCAGCACTTTGAAGTATCATCTGTGGGATCCCGGCATTTACCAGGTTCCATATGTTCCATGCTGAATTTAGGGACTGTGCACTATATATACTACAGTATATCATAATACATTTGGTGGAACTTAGTGAAATCCCGCAAGATCAACAAGTGACATTCTTACTTGATGTCACAAATTTATGCTGGGTAATAAAAACTTAAACCAATAATAAATCACCATGTCATAATGGCATCCAATATCATCCAATTAAAAAATCACTGTGTCTCATTTTTTTCTTTTAACATGCTAAAACTCATGCTAAAAACAACGCCAAAACCATCTAAAAGCCATGGTTCATGGCAGCCTCATCCGTAATTTCATCCATCTGTAGATGATATATATATATATATATACTGATTTGTGTACCCTCTGGTAAACTAACATAGCGAACTGGAAAACCTCCATCTTACATAGGTAAATCAACTCTAAGATGGCCATTTTCAATAGTTGAGCAGTGTTCAAAACCCAGGTTGGTTGATGATTCTAGGGGATTGTACTATATTATACTACCTTCTATACTGGGGATTATTTCATAATCCAAGAACGGGCAATCCATATTAACCAACCAGTGTAATGAGTATAATGGAATGACATTTTGGGATTTTGAACCACTAATGTCCTTTTGGTAAAAATAGAGGGGCCGGTTTGGTATACCATCTATGACCATCTATCATCATTTACCTGTTCAAGGGCTTTCTGAAGAAACCCCTCTATTAATCAACCAACACATGGGAAAAGGACATCAGTTAAGTTACCAGATGTCCTTTAGACACTGCTGGTTGATGCTGGTTGAGTTACCTACTCCGCAAATGTCCCTCATTGGCGTTTTGACCACTGCTCAGTTCAGTTACCAAAGGCTACCGGTGAACCCGCCAAGTCGCCACCTCACGCAGCCGCCGCACCGCCTCCGTGGCAGAGCCCACGGGCGACCCAGCGGCGACGCCCAGCTCCGTTGCGGACGTGACGTCGGGCGCGGGGACGTCCATGGCGGCTTTGTGGCAAGCTAGCTATAGCTACAAGAAATACTATATAGATACTACTATGGATACTGTAGATACACTAAACATACTATAAGTAGATAATACATGATAATACTATAACTATAACTATGCTATATCATGCTATAGAGTATTTTTGGTGACTTTTGGTTGCTAGCTTGGTGTTTGTGTTTCGTCTCAAGGGGTAGCGTTTTTTTTTTAATTCTTTGGAATGTGAAGAAAAGTGCGTTGTTTTTTGAGTAATTCATGGACTTAAGTTAGAGTTTGAAAGCTAGGAGGATGCATATTCACGTCGGTGCTTCATGTTTCTTGGAGAAGTGATGTTTTTGTTGTGCCAAGGACATTACAAAGATCGCTCAAAATGGCAAGGGGCTCCCGAAACGTAGTGGGAAAATCATGATCATGAACAACATTAAACAAAAACATAATGAATCATAATGATACATCATGCACATATCCAACTTGGAGACTTCAGACTGGATCGGATGGTCAATCATGGACCGACTTGTTGGGTTTGAAACGGGTCGAAATCTGGCCCCGGCGCGACATGGAAAGACATGGAAAGGAGGCTGGTGGTGTGATACAGTGTGGTACTTATTATAGTCATGATAAAGGTGGTGGTGATGATCATAGTGATCATGGGCATGGTGATAATTTCTTACCAAATCTATTGCGGCAAGCTTGAATTCGTAAAGTGATTAACATAGAACTATAAGAACGATCTATGTGTGTTTTCTTACTAATTGCTTACTTTGGTCCTAGGTGGGATTTTTCATCATGCTCTAAAATTTCACGTTTCAAATTTTGGGCTCAATATAAGTCATGAACAGCAAAGAAGATTCTCCGAGCAAGGTTACCCTAAACTAACAAAACTCACGCGTAGGTTCTATGTTTCAACCACTGGAGCCGTGGTCAGATTACAGTGATGGAATACCGTATGATCATTCCACCATCATGAGTGATGCCCCAGACTGGTATTTGTATGTACTGGTGATGTTTTAAAGATTTCAAGTCAAATGGAAAAAACACATCACATGCTATATAATTCTAAGTTAAACATAATTTAATCGAATGAAGAAATGCCTCAAACATCATCCTTGTCTTCCTGCCGCTCTACAGATCCCGACTAAGGAAACCTCCGGTACCTCCGGACTCGCTCCTTGAGCTGCCGCTTCAGAGGCTCCAAATCCGTCACTGCGGCCGTTTTGCTGATGCTCTGCTCTAAGACCTGGGGCACCCAGGAATGGGCACCCAGGGCTGCCAAGTCGTTGAACTCTTTTGGAGGGATTTGTTTTTTTTGCTCTGCGCGTTCTTTTACGTGAAATTATATGACATTTGATGATTGTTTTTTCCGGGAGATGGTTCATCATCCTGGACTTTGAATGGTTAAATAATCTGAAGGCTCCTGTGACTGGCTGATGAAATCTCCATTCTCTGCGGCCTTCCCCCAAAACCTGAACTGACGTGGAATGCACCCAAAAAATGGCCGTGGGACATGATTTTAGCCCTGCATTTGGTGTGACGGGCTTCCAGCCCGCAGGGCCATCGGCGGACCTTCAATACCTCTTCAGCAGATTGAAGCTGTGCCATCTCTGCCTGTCAAGTTGTCTGGAGTCTTGGGGGCGCATTTGTATTAGAAATTTGAGGTTTCCTAAAATGGATCGATTAAAATGGGGGAAAATATATCCAAAAGTAAACCATTTTAGTATTGAAACCTATGGTTCTGCGGGTTCCACATTTCAAGAAAAACCCTTCATAGAATCAATTAGATGGATAAGGACATTTTTTCCTAAAGGTCTTCGATGTACCATGTCTTTGCTAATCATAACCACATCTTGTTGACAAAATCTGCAATGTTCAACCAAAGTCCTTAAGGCAGCAGCTGGATCAAGAAAGATGCCAAGAGCTTCTGAATGTTGCTCCCAACACGCATGATACTGGGTGAACTTGGGAAACACATGTGTATAAAGATATAAAGGGTGACCCAGTAAAACCGTAAAACAAGAATGTGTCTTCTTTCAGGCAATCTTTTTGGGTGTTTCTCCAAGTGGGGCTCCCCTTAGCTAATTGAGTGGGGCACCACCTTGTGTTTCTTTGGTTATATCATGTTATATCATAATTATATCCCACAAAATCACATGTTTTTCTAAGTTCAGCCTCCGACGAATATCCCACTGTACCAGCTCCGAAATAGAGAAGTTGGACATAGTTGGACACCTAGGAATGATGGATAACTACTGGCTGGTGGTTTTAACATATGTTAACCATCTTGAAAACTATGAGATCGTCAATGGGAAGGATGACATCCCATATGGAAAATAAAAGTCATGTTCCAAACCACCAACCAGACTATTGTAGATACAGTACCATCCTGCAGCATCCTGGATCGTGAATCCCATGTTTTCCATCGCAAATTCCCACCAGGACGAGTGCCCGCAAGCGCCCTAGGTTGGGGGGTTGCAGACTTGTGTTCGTCTCTCACCTGAAGAAGGGGCACCAATCAATTGTGAAACCCTATGGGCCATTGCAATCCCATTGAAAATTCAATTGAAAATCCAATTGAAAATCCCATGTGAATCCCAAAAACAACCCTGACAATCCAATTGAATTTCATCAAAATACAATTGAATTTCATCAAAATCTCATTGAAATTCATCAAGATCCCATTGGAATCCCGGGCACCTTGGTTTCCACATAGCCGCCAATCTCCAGGACCTGCTCCTCAAGTCTTCGGAAGGCCGCCGCCTGGACCGCAACGCAACGCTAGCCATGTGGACTTCTCATGGATACCGTACCTTTTACTGGGCATATCTCTCTCTCTCTATATATATATATATGTATATGTATATGTATATGTATATGTATATATATATATAATATACATACACTTAAAGTCATCCTTAAGTGGATAGAATATGCAGTGTTCAACCATATTCTCCATTTTAGTGACGATTTTGTGAAATTGCCATATTCTGTCTACTGCAAAATGCCTCTATATTTTGTGGACACACATGTGTATGTATATTGATCTATCTATCTATCTACCTATCTATCTATCTATCCATCTATCTATCTATCTATTTATGTATATTCATATTATACATTACATACATAGTTACATGCACATGGTCCATGGTAACTAACGGTTTCGAAAATAGTTACACATCCATGTATATCGGGCAACTATGAGTAAACAGGTCTTTTACCGACCCTGGGTTCACAATAAAAAGTCAATGATAGTCGGATGGTCATTACTATTGACCATGGTCGCAAACCCTTTGCATAAATACGATATATGCTTATCATTAATTAGTGATCAGTGATCATTGATTATAATACTAACCATGATACGGTATCAGCATCACCATTTACAACCATGGCCCTTAACAATGTATCAGTTCTACTGCTTCTAGTCCAGATAAATGTCAGTTATCCATGAGAACCTCAAGTGGCTATACGTGGCTTCACCTGGTAATCGAACCTGGCAATGGACAATCCCAATTTGTAATGATATTTTCCCGTTAAGATATGTTCGTGTTTTTCTATATAATCCTATACTGGTTGGTGGTTTCAGCTCCTCTGAAAAATATGAAAGTCAGTTGGGATGATGGCATTTTCAATATATGGAAAGTCATAATCCAGTCATGTTCCAGTCACCACCAACCAGTATAAAAACAACCAGTGAATTGCAGAATTTAGATCAGATTTTTCCCATGAAAACCCGAGGATTGAGGATTTCCAAGCCTGGCATCCTTGAGAACCCGCAGAACTCGCGTGCCTCGGCTTTCCGCTCAATGGCTTGGAAGGCCTGAGGGCAGCTTAGGGCTGACAAAAAAGTGGATAATTGTCGTTCTGGCAATCATGATTAATAGTATATTTAGTATTATAACAGAATTATAACTGACAGAGTATTTTGATAATAGTATAAGTTTCTGACAATTGATAATTGGCCATTATAATTGTGTTATACTGTAGTATTGTAGTATTAATAGCCATATTGATAATAACTGGCCAATGCATACATGATTGGTCAAAACTACTCATGAAATGTTGGTTTGAACATATTAAAGATTGAACATCTTTTGCTTCCGGGGATTCTTCACAATATCCTTTTTTCCCAATTTCCCTGAAAGAAGTCATTATGATAACCAATCAACAAGAGTAACACTTTGATGGGCCATGGATAACTAGTGAGTAAATGGATTATAATTGGGATATATATATATATAGTGCCTATTTAAAGCCCACTTACTAACCAGGAATCGCTAATTCCATGGTAAATCTAAGTACAGTACCCTTCGGTAATCCTAGTTACCCTAGTTATTGGCAGGCGGTTAATACGGCGCCCTGTGAGGGTGTGTCGAATTTTGATATTTATTTTTTTTGATAAATGGAGTCGTATCAACTGCCTGCCGTAGTGTGGGGGGGTGGGGGCATGGGAGGGTGGGGTGGGTGGGGCTAATAACGTTCATGTACACTTGCGTAACACATGGAATGCTACGCTGTGCTAGGTTCGTGTACACTTGCCTAACACATGGAATGCTATGCTGTGCTACGTGCATGTACACTTGCGGACTTGCGTAACACTTGGAATGCTACGCTGTGCTAGGTTCATGTACACTTGCGTAACACATGGAATTCTACGCTGTGCTAAATTCATGAACACTTGCGTAACACAACAGTTGGACTCCACTTAGCGGCACTTAAACAAGTGGCGCTCTCAAAGTTTGCAGCAGAATATTATAAATTTGGCTTTAAATGCCATGCGTTACAAATGGGCATACTCCTACATGTGGAGACAATGCCAAGTGTGAAAACAATTTGGCTTTAAGAAACCTGAGCAACATTCTGTGGCGCTGATGTTGAAAAAGAACTTGCTGAAGCGGCTGTTGATCTTAAAACCTGAAAACTTGAAAATTCTAATGTTTTTTAAACCCTTCGACGATAAAATTGATATTTCACTGTGGCGAAATGCCAATGTTTACTGTCAAGTCATGCGCCTGCCATCGAAAAATCAACATGGACTTTGCTCTCCATTTGAGATTAACCTCTCAAATGTCCCACAAATACCACGTGTCTGTCTTTTCACAAAGAATCAATGAAATTGAAATCGACAACCTCTCACAGGGCGCCATATCAACCGCCTACCTAGTTATTGGAGTTATAAACCAAGCTATCATGAAAATCATGACTCAGCACCCATGAAATCCCAATTGTTGGTGGGTGAACTCACCATTTTCCCCAATGTTTTCCCCAAGGTTTTCCACCAAGTCCCTGGCCCAGGGCACCCAGCTCCCGCCTTTGTGAGCCGCTCCTCCAGGTGATCCACGCGTCCGCTGCCCGCAGTGCCTTGCAGCTCACCACCTGGCGCGGCTTGAGGGGGGACAGCCGGTGTAGGATGTGTAGGATGGGACTTGTTAGGGATTTTTTTCCCATCCATTTTTTAAAGATAATAATTATGGGCTAAATTGGTGACAGGCATTCTTCATTTTTGGGAATTCATATGGGCTAAATGCAGGAAACATCGTAAAACTATCCGTTTTTGGGATTGTAAATCATCAAGTCTTGATAATTAGCGTCCCCCGAACTGACAGTTTGACCCTGAGAATCAACAAAAAATTGCGGTCTGGGTAACACGCCAGACAAGGGGATGATGCAGGGTCGCATCGGTCATGGAAAATCCACCATAGCAGTTGATAAAGCGCTCACGAATTTGGACAGTGAAATGCCTAGAACTCAGTTCTGACCGAGCGGAACTCCGATTGTTTGGAGGCTGAGAACCTCTCAACTCCGATTCACGGGGCAGCTCTCTGTGTATCTTGCCAATCTCATGGTAACATAAGTTCATCTATACCTACCCATGTGAGAACATTGGGGAAAGAACTTGAAACACGATCTGGACAGTAGTCTAAATTTCTTCCGATATAGAGCCATATGTTCATATTTTCATCTATCTATTTTTCCAAAAGAATTTGGCATATTCATGGTCACACCCACAGCACTCTTCCTCCATGACCCCACAAGAGTCGCTAAGCAGGTCAACAACTAGCGGCCGCTAGAGGGCAAACCCTGGCGATACCAACTTGCCACGGATATCAAGCATCCAACACATAGTCAATTTGTTTTTTCAGAGATGAATATGATGAATATGATACTACAAAACCACTAGGCCTGACTTCTGTTATTCTTGGCTTTGAACAGGTAGAAATAATGAAAACATATGAAAACTACCCATGGATCGCCATCAACTCATGGTTGGCCGATGGGGTGAGATTGGTGCTGTGAGATCGCCATCAGAATGGAAGCTCCAACATCCACAGAAGCTGCCAGCCATGATTTGTTTCACCATTGGACCTCCAAGAGTTCCCCTTTTTGGGTTTACCCTATCCAAACGAACCGCTGCCGCTAGGCCTAGGGTGTCAATCTTCTGCACCGTGGATTGCATGAACCTGAGTTCATTATGAGCCCAGAAACTTTAAGTGGAAACATGCTGAAAGTCGTATACCCAAAATGGCAATTTTCCCCCGCTCCAAATATCCCCTCACTAGGTGTAGGGATGCGGCAATTCCCAAAAACACTTCAAATTATGGTCACCGACACCATTATGGAAAAAAATAAAACGTTCAACTTAGACAGGCGGCGCCTGCGTCCGATTTTTTCATAATTGGATTTTTCCCCATGAGGGTTCAAAATATCCCGGAAGTGATCCGAACCTTTTTTTCCATAATTCTTGGAGGTGGCCATTATTTCCATAATTGATTTTTCCTGTGAAATCAGGGGGCTAGGGCAGATTGACCGGTTTTT
>Ga0126342_10003516_pt1 | contig 25929 bp, 26 predicted proteins | sample Cyp1metagenome_FD_92528 | JGI IMG/M metagenome (GOLD analysis project Ga0126342, IMG submission 92528) | Coral microbial communities from Lord Howe Island, Old Settlement Bay, Australia - Cyphastrea 1 metagenome | ecosystem: Host-associated > Invertebrates > Cnidaria > Coral ... | reverse complement strand
GCATGTGTTGGTGGAAGGGGTCCGCAAACGAAGATGCTAAACTTGACTGGTCTATTTTTAGTGCCCCCCCCAAGTGGAAGTTTGGAATATCTGAATGGGTAAGTTGGGTTTAATGACAAAGCTAGTTCAATCTAAGGAGTCAACCCACGATATCACCACACATTTTGTGATGAAGATCAGATGAGGGTCTTGAAGTGTTGGGCCAAAAGGTCCCAAGGAAAGAAACGTCCAATGGGCATCATGAACTTGGCAAGGGCCAGATACAAGTCGCTTCAATGGAAGCTTCAAACTCTGAGGCGAAAGAGATGAAAAGAAAAAGAGTGCCGTCAGGGGAGTTGGGGGGGGCAAGTGTGAAACCCATGAAGAATCATGAAAATTTTAAAACCTTGTTGAATCCCAAACTTCGTATTTACCTCAAAAACATCGAATCATTGTAAATGCTAAGTTTAACTTCGTGCTTAGCTAAATCCTAAGTTAAACTTCGACGTATGAACCCTAGGGTATATATATGTATACGGTATACGTATATATATATATCATGATATCACTATAGCATACTATACCCTCTGGTAATTTAACATAGCTATTGAAAATGGCCATTTATAGTGAGTTTTCCCATAAAAAATGGTGATTTTCCATAGTTACGTTAGTTTACCAGAGGGTAGTTACTATAGCCTACAGCTATATCCCCCAGAAAAAATCATGGTTTGTGGATCCACCATTCAGCCCATCTCTCCAGCTCGGGCAGTGCCAGGTTTGGGAAGCTCTGCTGCAAAAAGTGTCCCTGGTCTTTGTACTGCTCCTGGCCCAACCTGAATTCGAGAGCCCCGAAGCCGCTGGATGCTGCTGGATGCTGCTGGATGCTTGAAACCAAGCAGAAAGCACCAGAAATCAGGTGCCATTCTCAGGACGGTGGCAACATATCTGGTCACAATTTTAAGCGTGTTTCATGTCTCACTATTGGTCTTGTTGTGCCAATCTTCTTCCAACTATTAGGAAAGGATTTCGCACCAAAACCAGGAACAAGCAACCAATTAAAGCCGATATCACTGGTGGAATTGCATCTGCATCCTTTGCAAATCACTCATATATCACTCATCAATCAGATTGATCCCACATGAAACATCGGTGGTCCCCCTACCTTTGTAGTTGCTCATCGCCAAGCTTCAGCCCCTGCGAACCACGGTGACAAAAAACGACTACAGCTGTAGCGTACCGTGATGTACCTCGTATCTGGTCTCAACATGTCTCATACAAAATCTAAATTGGAAAATCAACGGCTGGATCAATATTAGTTGATCTATGTTGTTACTATCACAATATATCATAATATCAAAAAATATCATCATATATCATCAATATATCACAATACATCAATGTTACTGGAAATTAAGCTGACAGTCACAGTAACAGAAAACCTCCCAGGCTCCTGGACAATTTGATGCAAGCTGCGATGAACATCTGCCAGGCGGCTTGGGAGATGATGGGAGGACGACTTGCAGGGAAATCTAACAGGAAACCATGGGTTTTCCCATCAAAAATATATGGATTTCCTGTAAAATGTGTTATATTATGTTACATTATGTTGTATTATCCAATCCTAGGAAATAAACGGCTTAGATATCGGTTAAAAAATGCAAATGACATGCCATTGCTCTTACACGATTCCGCTTCAAGAAACGAGAGAATGTCGTATATCTTAGCAGGATCCAAGACCTCGTAAACCCTTTTTTTTGTTTACCATAGATTTAGTGAACATGTAGAAATGAACGGGTCAGTGCGCGAGTGACGGGTCATATGAGAGGAAGAACGTGCATGTGAACATGTTAGGTGAACATGTGGACGTGCATGTGAACATGTTGATGCGCATGTTGGTGCGCGGATCGTCAAACGGGTCATCTTTTTTCATCGCTCTTGTGCGAACTCGGGTGCTTCCAGTAGTAATGTACACTGGGGCAAGTAGTAATGTACACTGGTCATCTATTTTTGTTTGAATTATACAATGTATATCTTTTATTTTATAATATAATATAAATATAAATAAATATGAGTATATATTCAAATTATATACTCTAAATATCTCTAAATGATATAATTAACTGTATATACAGTACATATCACATTGCACAAACCTAACCACATCATCGGCCAACATTAAGGTGAGGTCCAAATCGTCGAGTAAGTCATCATCCAGCAGACCGTCAACGAGCAAACCGGCAGCGACAGCAGCAGCATCGTCCAGCTCCAAACCAGCAGCGTCGGCAGCATCGTCCCATTCGATGGACCAGGGAACCAAAGGTGAACCATGCTCCCCACCGTTTTGGATGGATGACAAGGGACATGTTTATGCCAGGGAAACGGTTGGTGGTGTCGACACATATTTGGGTTGCTTGACTTGTGCACGGGGTGGTCGGCATGGCTCATGTGTACTGAGTTCATCAGTACAGTAACAGCAGTATTGTCATGTATTTTTTTTGGTTTCTCTAAAGTAATGTAGCCTACATAGCACTGTACGTATGTATTTGTTTTTTTTTCAGGTAACCTGTCTATCATTTATCTACTGTATACAACTTACAACATGTTTTAAATCATATTATTCGTATATGATTCTGAATCTTGTAGTATATATTATAATTATATATTATTGTAAGTGAATTCATGGTTCGTAACACTTACATAAACTATTATTAAATTATGAGGTAACGTATAGGCAGGTGAGAGATGATGATATCAATGATATGATATGAGATATAGACATAGTGACATAGACGTAGACATAGATCTTATATCACACCATAAATATCACACCATAAAGACATAGGGTGATACGACCCACAGTCACATGATTCCATAGTTTTGTTGTCTCACAGACTCATACGTTTGGCTAAGGACGGATCATGGAGGTGAAGCAGAAGAACACAGCCAACGCCATTGCCGTGAAATGCCACTATCACAGGGACTGTTCCGTATTGAAGTCGGCAAAGGCGTTTGGTGGTGATCCAGGTAGATGTTATGATCGTATCATGGGGTGGCTCTATGAAGGAAGAAACCGGGTGCCCGACCGGAGCAATGCCTTTGCACACAAGCAACTGTACGGAGTATCTCAACAACATTAGCTACGTATTTGTATCCGGTTTCCGTATCGGCATTGGTCACTGGTATCAGTTAAGGGCATGTGCAGCATTGGGATTTGATTTTCAACAACATTAGCTACGTATTTGTATCCGGTTTCCATATCGGCATTGGGCACTGGTATCAGTTAATGGCATGTGCAGCATTGGGATTTGAATCTCAACAACATTAGCTACGTATTGGTATTTGGTTTCCGTATCAGCATTGGTCACTGGTATCAGTTAAGGGCATGTGCAGCATTGGGATTTGAATCTCAACAAAATTAGCTACGTATTTGTATCCGGTTTCCGTATCGGCATTGGGCATTGGTATCAGTTAAGGGCATGTGCAGCATTGGGATTCGAATCTCAACATTAGCTACGTATTTGTATCCGGTTTCCGTATCGGTTTTGGGCACTGGTATCAGTTAAGGGCATGTGCAGCATTGGGATTTGAATCTCAACAACATTAGCTACGTATTGGTATCCGGTTTCCGTATCGGCATTGGGCACTGGTATCAGTTAAGGGCATGTGCAGCATTGGGATTCGAGTCTCAACAACATTAGCTACGTATTTGTTTGTATCCGGTTTCCGTATCGGGATTGGGCACTGGTATCAGTTAAGGGCATGTGCAGCATTGGAATTCGAAAATAATATTATATTTAGATTATATTATGTTCAAACTTATCACTCTTCTTTTAACTTATAGCTTATAACTCATATGACTACTTACAACTTATTTATAAATTATGATGATGATTCACCAAGACTCCCTGAATCATGGTGTTTGGGTTCAACCGGCCGACTATGACTATTGCTGCTTCCAGTGTGTGTGTGTGTGAGTGTTGGCGATAGCAGAACCTCAGGGTACACTAGAAAATGGGTACACTAGAATCTCAGGGTTCACTGCTCAATGATTTCCCAAGATTTCCCAAGACTGAGGCAATGGTACTGACTTCACTCCAACACCAGCTCGCTGGCAATGGACAGCAAGAGATCAGGTGGTTTGAGAAACAAAGCGGCTCTCAGAGCAATCGTCGGACAGTCATCGGTGTATCACTGTATATCTGTATTTCAGTATGTCTTCATGTGATTTCATATGATGATTCATACAGTACATATCGTTGGACATATGTACATGGACATGCACATCCACATGTGTACACACATGCCCACTTGCACGCCCACATGTACACACACATGTTCACATGCACACACACATGTACACTCACATGTTCATTTTCACCTGTTCATTTTTAAGCCTATATATTTCTATGATATATAGGCTTAAGTATGAACATGTTCACTGATAAGCCTATATATTATATAAATATATAGGCTTAAAAATGAACAAGTGAAAATGAACATGTGAGCGAACAAGTGAACGTACAAGTGTACATGTGAGTGCCCGAGTGAACATACATGTGCACATGTAGGTGTGCATGTGGATGAACAGATGAGTGCACTGGTGCAGTTACCCAATCTTGACCATTGCACAGTATTTTGATCCCAAGGGTAGCAGGAATTTGTACATGGTGGAATTTGTAGTCATGGCTGATCATGCCACGGCGCCACCGCCACCGCCTGAGTTCCAGAAACCTGATGACTACATAGCGATGCGATGCCAATTCTGTTGGAAATGGACAACCCAGAGGACGCCTTTCACTCATGATCGGGCAAAGACATGCAAATTCTTTCCCCTCGTACCATGGTACCAGGGTTCACGTGAGCATCCAAAGGGGTTCATGTGTTTGCTCTGCGTGAATGTGCCTGGAATGCAGCTAGGGGTCCTGGGACAGGGGGGTGGGGAGGGGAAGGGTATCTAAAGCCAATCATTGTCAACCATTTCATTGCCTTCTGAGGTGCACACCAAGGGCGGCTGGGAATTGAAGGTTGGCAACTTGAAGAAGTGCGCCGCATGGTTCAAGAAACACCCAACGGATTTGCACAAGTGTCTTGGCTGGATGGGTCTGGACAGGGGGGTGGTGTTTGTGTGTGTGTGTGTGCGTGCTGGGGGCTGGATGAATTGGCCGGGATGAACGGGGGCCTGGATGAATGGGGCTGGGATCTTAGGTGGTGTCAGCAGCGCGATGCATTGATCAAGTTGCGGAACGACAACCCTGGCATGCGCATTCGCACCCCTGACCAGCTTGGTGTCCGCTCAAAACTTGTCCGAACTCGCTCATGGCTTGTTTGGTTGACTCGTAATATTAAGTGATCAGTGAAGTGATCAGTGATCAGATCAGTGATAGTCATTTTTCCATAAGATTTTCTACAGATTCAGATTCATGTTTATCACTGCACCACCGAATTTTCAGGCATTAATGTCCTTAGCAGTACATACAATGTCCTTTCCTGTTCCTTCGTAAATCAGAGCCTATCATTAGCCAATAGCCAATAGCCAATAGCATTCAAAGTTAATGTTTCCTGGTAATTTCACATTCATACATACATACAGACAGGTTACAGGCAATCTCATTTGCAACCAGGTACTAGGACGCGAAGACTGGTAGAACCATGTGCTGTATAGCACGCCGTACTGACAGTAAAACTGATATATATATATATATATATATTTATTTATTTATATTGTAAATATATATATTGAATATATTATAGCTATATAAATCTCATCTATCTTATATCATTGCATAATGTGTATATATATATATCATATTTGTACATATACATTTAATACAATGATATGATTATAAGTGGCCATGATTTAAAAATTATATATATATAAATTAATACTATATAAAGAAACAAATACATAAATAAATAAATATAAATATAAATATAAATATTATATAATCAAAATCATTTTATTTATATATATATACATATACAAACCCACTTATACCCTCCACGCCGCAGATTCGGTTCTAAGGCTCGTGGGGGTGGATGAGAAGGTTGAGGAAGAGCTGTCTGCTCCGCTGAGTTTCTTTGTGGAGGTTTCTAGCTACACGGCCATGACGAATGCTCCTCTGAATGAGCAGGAGCTGACCTACAAGAAGTTTCAGGGTGTCACTTTGACAGGAGCAGCTAGGACGCACCATCAGTTGGGCCAGGGTCAGTGGTCATGATGGATCAGGGTCTTCCCAGTTTTTCCCCGGTTCCAAGTAGAAATCCTTGATTCACTCTGTCTCCTCACCCTCAGGTGGTGGTCTGTGGTCGCACATGGCTCATGGCTTGGGAAGACGGCATGAAGGGGACCTACAAGTGTGACTCAAAGACATCCGTGGGCTTTGAATGACTTGATTGATATGATTCTATTAGGCTGTACATACCCTAAACAAATATTATATAACATAATGTTTATAATAATATATGTTATAATATGTATATATAGTAAATATTATATTATACAGTACATATCATATATCTATATATAATACATAATTATGTTTATATAATTATTTATATGATTCTGAATTTGAAAGTTAATCAGCCACGATTGATAGCAACGCCATGTGTCATTGATAATTGTTATTGGTAAAACTAGTAATATCAAACCATAAAAGGACGATAGGCGATAGGAGGTTGTTGAGTTCGATCACGAGTAGTACAGACGCTGCACGCTGCAAACACTGAGGTCAGCCCGGTACAGTGCATCATATAAAGACGGAAGTGTGCTTGTATGTGTGGGAAGACTGGCTTACAACGTTTAACTGCTCACTTGTCAATAAACCTTAATTCTAAAAACCTCAATGCGCATGAGTTCTGTTGACGTGGAAACCACGTGGTAGGAATATAGTATTGATACAAGATTAACCATACAAACCACACATGGGTTGCACCTTCACTCGCACTCACATGCTCACATGCGCAAACCACCCGCGCGCCCATGTGGCAACCTGCACGCTCACATGCGCATACAACACGCGCGCTTTCAAGAACCCGCACGCTCACTCGCGCATCCACATGCACATAGTACATGCGCAGTACGTCTGGCTATCCCTTAAAAACCCTGTTTACGACCTTTTGGATTCTGATAACGTATATCTGTTTCGTGACGCGTAAGTATTCATGAGATTAAAATGCTAGAATTCCGGGTAACTCCGGGGTTGAAGCACTCTGACCACTTCTCTTGTCGGTCCATGTGTGTGGAAACAATATAGGCTATCTGCAATCCTGATATATCCTGATAAGTTCCGATTGTTTGCATCCCAAGGCACGCTTGTTGATGTATTCAGTTCTCTGGCTGTTGGTAAACACCTCCACATTCTCCTTATCCTGGTGATTTGGACAAGATATGACAAAATAAGGCAACTCGACCCTGAAAAGGCAAGTCCTTTGTTGAACCAAAGAAGCGCAACATGGCGAATGCGTTCTCTTGCGGCAACTGATCGTTCTGGTACCTCGTGAAATATGGTGAAATGCTCAATGTGACAGCGTCTGTGTGGGCTTCGATATCCTTCTTTGATATGCAGCTTGTGTTTTCCCGCCATTCATGCTCCCAAATCATTCATGCTCGCTTCCAATTCCAAGAATTGTTCAGAACCAGTGAGCCTGTCCTCTTTCAGCGCATTTAATGCTTCCTTTTGTTGCACGTATTGTTTGCTCAAGGTCCGACTAGCTGGGCTGATAAAGCCAATGGCTGCCTCAAACAAAAGCATTGCTGAACACTTGACAGTCTGCGAGCATTAAACGGTTGATAATTGCAACAATGGTGCAACATGTTGCAACATATTTCATTGAAAACTGCCAGCTCAGTCAGCTTTTCTCCAAGCAGTACTCGGGTTCGCCATTCCATGCAGCTCGGCCCTTCTTTTTGGCCCCACCAGCCAACGCACCTGACACACTTTTCTGAAAATGTCATCTGTGGTGAATCCCCTGATATCAAGCATTCCCCAAACGACATATAAAATCAAACATAAGATTATTGAATATATCACATTCCATGAATATTACAGTACTTTCAGGTAGAATCAGATTTAACCATCAAACATTCTTCCACCATAATACAAAGATAGATGACATAGCCGCAGCATGCCGCAGCATGGCCAATCAATGAACAGCTCGTTAGTGTCCTGGCCAGTGATGGCCATGAACCGAGGTGATACATCCAACTTTCCGGCCTCGATTTGTTGGATCGCAATCCGCCACTTTTTACGTCGAAAAGAGATGCCACGTTTCTTCCGATTCTTACGAATTGCTCTTAGCTTCCAGGATCTTGGGTCTTGTTCACCAAAAAAACGGAGGACCAAAACATGGAATTTGCAAGCTGAAAATCCTGAAAATCCGAATGAACCTTTGAATGAGATTTGGGATGATTTGGTACTCAGTAGAAATGTTGACTATTCGCCATAGAACCTGCTGTCTCACCATTTCCATGGGCTCTCACAAATCCAGGGTCGTCTCACTGCTGAGTCATGGGTGGTCACCTGGCTTTGGATCATGAGATTTCATTCGGGTCTGTTTCATTGCCCACTGCGGGATATAAGTTTAATTAGATAATTAGTATACTTCCAAGATTGATGGAATCTGTGGGGCCCCTTTGTTTTTGATTAATTTTTGACTCGGCCCCATCAGTTAAGAATGGGCTGAAGAATGCAGAAGCTGTCGACTCTGACAGATCCTGGCCTGGACCGTGTGAAACGCTACGAGGACTCACCTCAGCCCAAGCCATAAGTTCTGTACTGCACGATTTTGCAAAGAGGCTCAGCGACATGCAATGACTTGTGCAATTATGTGATTCTATGAATTCTAAATGTGATTAATTATTGTGCAATACATACATATAAACCCTTGCCACTATTGAACTGCACATGAATTGTGATCCTATGTGAAGCCACAGAAAAGAGGCCCAAGCGGGAACAAGAAAAGGCAACAGCCTCTGAGCTGTTGACCCCATCTTGTAAAGCAAGATCGCCAGCGGGGGGAGAACGAAGAACATGGATGTCTTTGCCTGCAAAAAATGATGATCAAATCACCGTAGTTTTTTCACATCCAACTTAGATTCTATGAGTTGAGGGGATCCCTGGGAAAGTCTGGGTCACAAAATCTATGCCAAGTCTGCGACTGGTCATGTGTTGAAGTCAACATGTTTCAAGTCTTCATTACAAGTATCTCTATACAGCTGTGCACCCACAATTTTGTGCTTGCTACATGGACTGATAGGGGTTGGTAACGTCCTAATATGTCCTAATTAAACATCACCCGACTACTGGGTTAGTTATATACTGTTATACACTTTAATATACTTTATGTAGTCTCCAACAGTACAACAAATATCAACAACTTGAAAGTGATGTTCGAGCATTTAAAAAGGAAAAGCTGCCATGGCCTCATAGGTTGCATGAGTTGCAAAGCCCTTGCCGACAATGCAATGCCAATTCGGGCCATACCTGAGCTGTAGCAGAATCCGGTCTGGTACAGTGCTGCAGCTGTTTCAGACTTGGAATTAAAGCTATCAAAAAATATCAAAAGCCTGTATTTCCGGCAGTTACTTGGTTGTTTTTAGTGTTGTTTTGTACCTATGGGGGTGCCCCAGCAATTCTCCCATCTATGGGGCCCCTGCTTTCCATCGAAGAAGGCTTTGATGTGCCGAGAGATGTCCTGCAGTTGGTGAACCAAATTAGTACATCAACCAATGAACCCTTCGTGAATCTACTCAACCAACCAGTTAGCATCCGGGCTGCGGCTGATGCAAGCTGCATCCAATTGAAAAGTCTGTCTAGAATGAAGATTCTTCAACCACTCCAAATTATACAGCTTGAAGATGCTCAGAAACTTCCAAGCTATATGGCTATTCAGGTTGCCAGGTACGCTTGCGGTGACATTCATTTGGAAGGCTGGCTGTCGTTTTTTGCACCAAAGCTCTAGGCTGACGTAGTCCAGTGAACACACACAAGTTGATCTCAGAAGTCATGTGGTAAACCCAGCAATAAACCTACCTTTTAGGGATGCTTCTTATCATCCATTTATGGTAAGTCATTGGGGGTGGTTTATTGCTGGGTTTACCATATTAAAGTCAGAATTATGTCATATGTCCTAAAGAAATGTCAACATCAGCAGGATCGCTGCACAAATTAAGCACTTTATCTGCTAAGACTGACAACTCGGCACCTTCTCGTTCTCGAACTTTCCCATGGCAGTTGAGGCCTATGGGTGGCTCAATTTCTGGTGAATTCTCCATGAAAAATCTCCTCATCCCATCAAAGGTTTGATCGTTGCCGCGGCCCTGGCCCTTGTTAGATGTCTTCGCTCCTTTACATGGCTACAGATGGCTACAGTATTTCTGAACTCATCCACAGCATGGCGCAAATGCCATGTCTAAACTGCTGGAATCAAAAACGTGCTCTGATTGAAGTGCCCTGTATCTTCGAACCTAGTGCAAACGTTCAACCTTCAAGAAATCTACGCACCCATATGCCTGCTGCACAGCATCTCGGAGAAACTCACTTCCCTCCTCTGTGTCATGCTGTACCTGGCACGATTGATGCAATTTCAGGTTGGCATTTTTGGCACATTGTCACATCAACTGGTTCAGTTAGCGTAGTGGTCCAGAATTAAGGACCCCTCAAGCCACACATACCCACGCAATTCCCCTGCACAAGAACAGCTCAACGGTGGGTTTGGGGTCTAGTTTGACCCATACTGTATGGTCAAAGGAAACGACAACAATGACAAAAGTACTATGTTTGGAACAAACATTAATAAACATGTTCACCTCCAGAACTGTTTGAGACACGCGTTGTGATGATTTTTGTCACGATCAAATACATTATTTAGTGAATTTTACGGACGCCTATGCATAAAGGATGTCGTTGGGACAAATCATTCCAGATTCATCCGTGCCTTCTTCCCTTCCGGCATGGTGACCTGCGAACCACGCATATCATATCAAGTATGAACGTTGGACTTTGCCCAATTTAATTGACATGTCCCAATATCGTCCAGCCTGCGGCGGCAGTGAGGATTTCTCAATTTTGCCCCATGTGAGACTTGAACCAAACATGCGCGCAAGCATAAACAGATTTTGCCATTTGTCATGCGGCTGTGTTGGACATGTGTTTGACGAACATGATCGAATCGGACGTCGGAGAAAAATTCGATGAACATACAGCAAACATCAAAAATAAAATACATATGGCAGTGTGTCAAAACCTTGTACCCCTGGTGAACATCAAAATAGCTGGTAAATGGATGTTCATCCCCCTAAAAATGGTATTAATAGGTATTGATCCATACCCATATTATCATACCATGTTCCGCATTTCTTGTCATTGACCCTTTTGCATCCTTTTGCGCCAAACTTGCCAAGCGCCATGAAGAAGGTCTGTTGCAGAGTTGCAGCGTTGCTCGACGATGGTAGCAGCGCGGCAAATGTTTCCATGCCGGATTTTTGAACCGGCTGCTGACAAAATATTTTGGAAACTGTTTACGCTGTTTATCTGCTAACCCAAAAACTGATGCACGGCACACGTACGAAACCATCTGTGAAACGCGTGATTGCAGACAATCCTTCCCGCAACAAAAACCACAGAGAATTGTGCTGAAGGTTTGCCTTGTGGCAACCTACTGGAAAGCGCGTCGAACAGCATGTGTTCAGCGTGAGTCAGGTGAAGTCAGGTCAAGTCACAAATGTTTCACAAAGAAGAGTTTGATCAACCGTGTTGCATGGAAAAAAATCACCGACGCGAGGGGTTGGTTTTAAGCCCTACGTCTTTTGTCGCAATCTTTAAAAAAATATATACTTCTTACCAATGACACGGGACTCGTCGGAATAGCTCAAAATTTACTGGATCCTATGTCATCAGGTTTTGGTTATTTTTTGGGGGATTGAACCTATTATTCCTGTTGTGCCAAGACATGAGTGGATGGTAAGGATGACTTAGGACTAAGGGTATGTGTCAACTCCTGGGACATCATGCCGCACGATGGGACTGATGAGTTAGGACTAGGTCGGTTTGGGGGAAATGAGGAGGGGACACCTAGGATTAGCGCGTTGTCCGAACAGTTCCGGAGCCACCGGCAAAAAAGAAACAAATTGAAGAATCTACCATCTAAATTTTGCATGGTTTCACCATGTTTCACCGCATGCATTTGGTTGTGTGAACCACCTCCCGCGTTTGCAGATAGCTCGTTTTCCAAAAGCAACTGATTTTTCAAGAAAATCACCTAAAGAATTCACAACAGGGAAGCAGCAGTGATAAGGTTTGAAAAACTGAGTGACCAAAGCAAAAGGCGGGAAAAAGTGGCCCACAAGTCCTCAGACATCCAGCGGGTGCCACTGGTTGTATCATTTTCCAACAAGTCCTGAGACACTAGATTTAGAAGCCCCTGGTTGTTTTTTCTAATACGACTGCGAACATGTCACATGATTACGACATATGTGGGATCGCAAGTCCTAAGTCATGGTGTCACCTGGGAACATCTTGCATTGATGAAAAAAAATCTATTTTTATCTTATGTACGGTTGTCTTTGATCTCATCCCGGCATGCGAAAAAGTTGGAACCACATGTCCCAGAACTCGTCGTAGGAAAAGTCCTATGTCATATGGATGTTAAAATTGCTTCAAACATGCCACCCTAGTCCCATCTTATGGGTCAAATTCGTTGCAGCCTTCCACAACTCCTATGTCATGGTGCCCTTGCCCATGTGCCGGGGCTAGCACCCAAGTCCTATGTCATATGACATAAGTATAAAAACCCGGACGCCCGGAAAACATGTTTCAAAAAACTGCCCCCTAAGCCCTCAACAAAGCTGAGCCCTTTCCGGGGGCCCAAGTAATTTCAAGGGTGTAAGTCGCCCACCCTGCTCACAGCAACCCGCACACCGGCCTCATCTCGGTGCGCCTGACCAGGTGACAGAGTGACAGACATGCATGCCCTCATACTTTCAAGGCCTGAGGCCTGATTGCTTGAAGATGCCCGGAGGCACAACTTATCCTGAGAGCCCCTTTTTCAAAGGGCTTGTAAGGCGCCCGAAGACGGCCTGCAACCTGAGACACCCTTTTTTCAAGGGGTTTGAAGATGCCCGGAGGCATATCCTGAGAGCCCCTTTTTCAAAGGGTTTGTGACTAGACGCTGTAAGGCGCCCCAAGGCCCAAATCTAGCTGGGATCCCCTTTTGTCAAGGGGTATATCTTGAAGATGCCCGGAAGCACAGCTTTTCTGGCCCTTTTTCAAGGGTTTGAAGATGCCCGGAGGCGCCAATGAAATGAACCCATTTGATGCCATGAGCTGTTGTAGCATGCTGGCGCGGGCTTGACCCTGAACAACCGGTACCCGGTGTCAGGTTACAAGCGATCAGCAGGGACTAGCGAATACTATCAGGGGTGAGTGCGAAATGTGTCCAATGGATTGGCAAGGCTAGGGAGACCCCGAACACCCGGTACCCGGGGTCGGGGTTCCTCGTTGCAAAGATGCCCGGAGGCACAGCTTTTCCGGCCCTTTTTCAAGGGTTTGAAGATGCCCGGAGGCACAACTTATCCTGAGAGCCCCTTTTTCAAAGGGCTTGTAAGGCGCCCGAAGACGGCCTGCAACCTGAGACACCCTTTTTCAAGGGGTTTGAAGATGCCCGGAGACATATCCTGAGAGCCCCTTTTTCAAAGGGTTTGTGACTAGACGCTGTAAGGCGCCCCAAGGCCCAAATCTAGCTGAGATCCCCTTTTGTCAAGGGGTATATCTTGAAGATGCCTGGAGGCACAACTTTTCCTGAGAGACCGTTCTTCAAGGGGGATGTACTTTGAGAGGCGCCCAAAGGAGCTAAATCTACCAGAGGGAGGTCCCGCAAGGAGCAGCTAACCCACACATGCCTGTCCTTGACCGCATCCAGCACAAAAGTAGAACCCTTCTCTGAGCTGCCTAGTCTAAGAAGCATACTTGGCAACCAGGAAAAGTCTACGATGCTGATTCCTCTTCCAAGCTTGATCAGATTCATGACTTGACTTGCACACTTGCATGCACATCGCCATTATATTGGCATTCGCGCGAGTCCATGCTTCTGCTTGGACGTTGAAAATACGTTGAAAGTTCGGGGCACCAAAAGTGTAGGATGCTAGCGAAATCATGTCCAAATCCATCCAAATCCACCCCACCTATGCCCGGACAGATTTGAAGTCTGTGGGGCCCATCTGGGGATCCCTTCTCTACATCCAACGGTTTCATGCAGCCTTGGACTCGCGATTCGCAGCTGCTTCACTGCGGCATCTTCAAAAGCAGGGCGAAGCTTCGGGGAGAGCCACCATAGAACCCTCAAGAGAATCCCTGCTTGTGAGACTCAGGCTGACTCAGGTCACTAATGATCACTGATTCTCATTTGCCTAAAGGCCCCCTATGATCATGATCCACAAACTAAGCAGACATAAGCAGACTTAAAATTGCATAGGCCATGACAGTCTTCAGTGATATGATGCCTCTCCCCATCCCCATCGCGAGCGCTTGGTTCGCGCCGCGGATACCCCGAGGAATCAAAACCTTGGAGACATTCGACTTAGACCATTTGTCTCCAGCCACAGCGTATCACAATGCTGGCATGGCATCTATGTGTTTCATAAAAAGCACCATGCTTTTAGCCCCAAGGTCCTATCCTCTACCCTATGCAAACCGATCCGAAAGAGAAAAAGACAACCTCAGCTGCGCGTCGCTAGCCTGAATTGCGAGCCAAGGGGTGTCAAAGGAACAGAATCCAAGAATTGCTAAATCCAATGCAGCATTTTTAGCAGCACTCTGGATCAAAGATGAACACCAAACAATCATCAAACCTCAAGTGTTTCCGTTTCTAATAGGATGAAGCAATCTGAAACCATCTGAAACAATCTGAAACATCTCAAAAAATCAATGTCAACGTTGTTGCTTCCTGCATGGATCCCTCGCTGCTTCCTGCTGGACGCTCCGAGCCTTCCGTTCACCGCGAGAGCAGGGGACGAGTCACGTGTGTCGTGCCCGGCCGCAGGGGTAAATTCGAACCAAGGCGTCCTGTGCCAAGACCTCAGTGACAGGGCCCAATATCTTGAGATCATCGTGAGTAGCTCTGGTAAACTAGCAGAGCTGCATAGCTATCTGGTAAAGCCATGGAAAATTATCCATTCAGTTCGATGATCATGTCCTACCAATATCAAAAATTGTGAAAAAATTGACAGAGGGTATTGGATGATTCCAATATCCAGCCATAGAAAAAATGTTTATCAGCCATGTGGCTATGAGTCAAAACCGTCGTACCCTGGCGAACCCCAAAATTTTGTAAAACAGGTGTCAACCCCCATCCCCATATTATTCTTGGAAGTTGTTAGAATGATTTCTTATGACTTTATATATTTGATTAAAGTGTGTGAAGATGTATTCAATGTATTCACTCATATTCACTCAGTCGCCGTCCTTCAAAGTGCCAACTTAGAGTCCCCAACGGCCCGTTGATGGCAGCGGAAGGGAAGGGCTGGTTCCTTCCAGGGCGCCCAAAGAGTTGGCTTGTTCCAAACTTGTTCCATCCCGAAATGATCATGTTTTGATCATTCCAATGGTCGTTTTATATGGGTTTTATATGGGTTTTGATCCTTGGGGGATCCATTTCAAACCATCCAAAACGGCACGTGGCGTCATGGGCTCCTAGCTGGCCTGGCTGTTGAATTTCCCAGAGCGCCGGCCCCAGCGTCGCATCGAAGACCTGCCGGCAGGTGAAAGCTCCGTTTTTGGTGGTCAAAATCATGGTACAGCTGGTACAATGATACCATCTGGTACCATTAAATTCTGTTCACCAAAATTTAGTGCTCTAATGATGTACCACTCTGAAATTCTGTTCACCAAAATTTCGTGATCTGAATCTAATGAATGTGATCTATGGATGTTCATCACAAATATGGTATAGTAGGTTTTGACCCATCCCCATCTGCCACTTCTACCCCTTTCGCAATTACTGTCGGAGCGTGCTGGACCCGCTTTGGGCAGATCTGTCCTGCCGAAAAAGGATGGTATGGGCCCAAGTTCCGGCCATGGGGCACACCTTTCTAAGCCACGCTTTTTTGGGGCAGGGCAAACTGGTTCTGGGTCAAAACCCTGGTGCCCCGGATGGTAGCCTATAATAGCTGGTTGATGGATGTCTATTCCTCCAGATAGTGGTAATAGTAGGTTTTGACCCATCCCCAACTCTGTTTGGGCGAACCGTGACAGACCCACATTGGCGCAAGACTGAATCTTCATGAGACTCCTAGGCGCAGCAGAACGAGAAGCAGGTGCGGTGGAGAGCCTCAGATGCTGCGGGCATACAATTGAGTTTGTCTTGATAATAGGGCAGCCCCAAAAACTCCTTAATCATCATTTTCCTTATTAAATGGCCCTATTGGGGGATGTACCCCATTTTCAGACACACTCTAGTGAACATGATTGCGTGAGTAATTACATGTACCCTCACCTTCACGACCTCTACTGTAAAGCTGCCAGGTTGGGGCTTGATGTGAGTGGGAGCAGCGCAGAAGGTATTGCCACAAGCACTTTCTATGAAGATCTTTGGTTTGGTGTCATGTGTGTCTGGAAATGGGGTATACCACCAAAAAGCTAGTATAATAGGACAATGGTGATTCACCAATGGAATTGGGGTTGCCCTGTTTTCAGGCAAACACAAAGTGTCTAGCCCGGGGCAGATCAAACTTGATTCAGCATCACAGCTTCGGGTTGTTCCACTCATTGGCTAGGCTGGAAGTCAAAAAGCCTATTATCTATCTATATATATATATAGACGGTATATGTATATATCAAAATAGCTGGGGTCAATGGATGTTCATCCCCCCAAATTTCAGAACATGAAAGGTTTCAAGCCATCCGCATTTCTCCCCAGTTACAAAATTTGCCCATGTCCACCCTTTGTGCCTATGACCTCTAACAAGTTGGAGCACCGCTCTTGATCGCCAAAAAACTGGTGAGGTATACAAAGCACTTTTATGAGGTACACATCATGATATAATGGAAATATCATGGTATTTCCATGATTATTTCCATAAAATAGCTATATAACTGGGTATAACAAAAATCCATGTTATGGGTATACCCATGATATTTCCAATCCACAAAAATCCACAAAAATCCCATGCGTCTCTCCTATGCGTTGGTCGCTGGTCGCTGGCACCGGTATTCACCAAGTCACCGTTCTGGCCATTCTTTTCGCTCAGCAGGCGGATTCGCCTGTTTTTCTGTGAAACATTTATCAGATCCGTGTTGAAAATGCTTGACGTTTAGCTTGAAAAATCTTAAGAATCTGTTGGTTGATTTTTATCTGTGTTTCAGATTGCCTTGATGGGTCCAATTCTGAAGGTTTCTGTTTTCAGGATGTATTTGGCATCGGTGTTTCAACATCCTGAGAATAACACAGAGAATCAAGCATGCAAGAAAACATCTCTGAGATTGAGTCCACAGAAAGTTGGAAAAAAAAAAAGTAAAAACCATGTCGTCTCCTCTTGTCCTGACTTTTTGATCGCATTCGATAGTTGTCACTTTTCCAGACAAAAAACAGACAGAACTCACATTTGTCCACCCGAAATATGTCTATCGTGTGTATGTACTCATATTCATACGGCCGGTTTTACGACATATTTCAGTAAACCCATCAGAATTCATTTTTATGATCTCATACTGAATCATTCACAATCTGCTTAGGCAAGTTTGATGCTCAATTATCGACCTAGTGCCAAGAAGTACTTATTTATATAATATCAATGATTATCAAAGATAAACTATGATTCTCTATGATTATCTATGTATATAATGTAATGATATGTAATGTAGTGTAATGCACTGTAATGTAATGACATTTTAAGGTATGTATCTATCCATCCAAACCCTTGACCTTCCCTGTCATTCCTGTCTGCCATGTCTCACCGTCGGGCTCTCTCGCATATCGATTTCTCGGACTTCTCGCCTCAGCCCGCCAGAAACACGACATTCGAAAGGTTTACCGTTAGACCCACTTGTTTGGAAACTGCATGAAACTGCCACACTGTCTGAGAAGTTGTCCCTTTCCACACCCATTCTTAGGCCTCTGCGAGTGTGAATTGACAGGCTCCTGCATTGAACGTGAGGCCATGAGGCCATGGCGACCAACGAACCAACGAAACGAAACGAAACGACATCCTCGTGCTTGGGGCCAGGAGGCAAGCTGGGTGGTGCCTCAGAGCTACATCTGTCACATGGCTATAGATTGATTTTGTGCGCACAAAGTGGATCGACAATATGATGGATGTACTAAAATATGGACTAAATGTGATTCAGAATTGCGTCGATGCGTCGATTTCTTTTACATTTTGACACCCGTTCATTGAAATTCCAGTCTTGGCAAGAACGAGAAATCCTGCATATTTCTCAATAAAAACTCAGCTTCTGAGCACTGCACTGGAGGAGAGACATATAACAGGCTGTCTTGGTGCACCCACCTGCCAAGCAGGACATGGGTCCCTTCAGTGGTCACGGATTCAAGGAAAAACATGGGAAAAACATGAAATACAGGCGTGGGGTATTGGCAATCACGTTGAGCTCCAACAAGGCCTGACAAAACCATGTTTTCCAGAGAACGTTTTCCAGAGATGTTCAAATTTATTCACTCAGCCATTCCGATTGAATCGGGCAATCACTTTACCAAATTCGCTTCATCAGCGCCTGGACATGGGGCCCAACTCGTCCGTCAAACGATCAAAGCAGGTCTGGCACAAGGCCTCCCGGTGAGGGTTCAACCACTGTGAAAGGTTGGAGATGTGGTTGGTTGGTTGACTGGATTACCACTAACATCACTAACTCTATGACTCTATGTCTATTGTTTACATACATTACTCATTAATTACATCTCATTACACAGTTCTCTACATTCATAGAAAACCATGTTGTAGTAGGACAATCTGATCCGTGTCGCTTTGGAAACTACCAGCATCGACAACCAAACTTTAGATACGCATTGTTACCAACGGAGATTAAAAAATAGAAAAAAATAGAAAAGTCATAAATCCTACATTGTACATCATTGTACTACATTAATACATTTATATGTTCGTGTGTTGTTGCGCATTATTGTCAACCCAACAAACCATAGCGAAACCACTCCAGGCTGGAGTGTCAAGTCATCCAACAAGCCGTCCTGAAACGTGTCGATCAGCTCTGTCCTGCGACACAGGAGGATATAAAAAAAAACCTTCAGCACTGCGACACAGCGTTTCGTTTAGTTTTGGTTATGGAAATGAAAGAATATCACTCAAAACTTTGACTCAAAACATCTCAAAACATTTGAGCCCCCCATTTCGACCCGTAGTGCTGGCTTTTTTTGATGCATTGAATCTACGCCGCTCAGGAACTGACAGATCAAAGCGCTGCCGAAGAGCGTGAGGATTCATGCCTCACATCATGACACTTCTGATGACCCAACTGGAGAAGTTCACGTGAACCTTCCACACATTGCGTAGAATTCCATGGACTTATCCCATGGAAAAACCATGAATGCTGGGAAGTCGGTTCATCATGTCTATGATTGTCTATATTACGGCTATTTACTCGGTGAATACTTGTAACTAGTGACATTGCACGGCCGAATGTCGCAGTGAGCTAGGACTTTGTCTGAGTTTCTGGGCTTTGCAGGTAGTCAAGCCAGCCATCTCGGGAACCCTGCCGCAGCTCCTGCCATAGGTGTCCCAGCAGCTCTTTGGAAAAACATCGTCGTGGCATCCCAAAACTCGTCACCTGGGTAAATAAAGAGAATACGAAGTAGTCCATTGTAAATATATCATCGTCATCATCATCATCGTCGTCGTCGTCATCATCGTCGTCGTCATCATCATCGTCTTCGTCTTCGCCGTCGTCGTCATCATCATCATCGTCGTCATCATCGTCATCATCGTCGTCATCATCATCATCGTCGTCGTCGTCATCATCATCATCATCATCATCATTCCATGTGTTTCCTTCAAAATGCAGAAGCGCCATCTCACTTTCGGTAACCCCGTCGTCCTCTGCCACGGAGGTCGCTTCTTCTTCCGAAACGTCCTCCAAGCCGTGCTGCAGGACGCAACGGCGCAACTCCTGGCATCATGAAAATCTTCATGATTGACTGAAAACTATATATACGTTACGTATACGTTAAATATATAAATAATGAATATAGAATGTATGATTGTACTTGATTATGTGTATATATATATTATTATATATTAGTTATTAGATGTTTTTCTCGATTTATAAGACGGGCACTTGTATCCGTTTGAATGAAATTACCATGAAATATTGGAGTGGGAAAAGCATGGTAATTACCAGGTATGGGGCCCTACTACACATCATTGGACCACAGACTCAGAACAAGAGCTACCCTGCCAAACTCTGACATGGTATCAGCCTTGATTATGGGTCATGAAATCGCGCCCCCCGGACCGTTGTTGGTCAATTTGAAGTGCCATTGTTCAATGGGACGGACACCCATTTTAAATAGATTTCTGACTCAATTTTGATACGGAAACACACGGAAACCAATGGTTTTCGGGGCCCCCCAATTTGATGTGGCTCGAATTCATTGGCCGCCATCAACTGCCACAGACGTCTGTCGCAGGCCTGCATCAGTGTTTGCAAGCAGCCCACCAGCTGTTCAGCTGGGTACCTTTCAACCAAGATCTTCCAGAGATGTCTAGTAAACATGAGTAAACGACATTCCGCATCTGAAGAATGCACGACATTAAGAAGCCTCAATTCATCCTAATAAATCAATATATAAACGTTAATAGAAAAAACTCAAACACAAACCAACACTAATAAACGCCCAGCACAGCAGTGCGAACTTCAGAAAGTTCAGGTAAGTCACCCTGGATCCCAACTGTAAGGTGGACCTCCCAAGGGATCCCAACGCCATCGGCACTTCTTGAGCAGAGCGCTCGGCAGGGAGGCGCAAAGGTATGAAACCTGAGAGGCGGGCACAGCGGGGGAAAACATGGGAAAACTGTGTCTGAAAATCTGAAAATGCCCTCCAAATGGCAATTTTCATGCGAAAATGATGACAGGGGTAGCCTATTTTCAGACAAATTCATCATGAGCTTTGTTCCTAGGCAAGACATGTATTTGTGCAAACGTTGGCTTGCATTATTCTTTATTCTATACGTATTTGCTTTCACGAGATGCCTTCGCATGTGTCAAATCTAGAAGCCTATGCCTTCGCGCATGCCTTCACGGCCGTTTGTTGCCCTCCCTGTTTTGTTTCAAGAAAAAACATGAAAAAACTCTGTTCATATGGGCCATGGTTGGTAGTGGTTAGTCAGGAAACTGGTTTGTAACCCCGCAGAACTGGGCATAAAATGGGTTAGAAACCACTAGCCATGAGGCCATGACCGCAACAGTCCTAGAACACACATCCAAGCAGTCAACACTGCGTCCCCCTATGCTGCCGGGCGAAAGTATCTCGTGTCTCTGCTTTGATCTGCTCGAAGAGTTCCTCCTCAACTGACTATGATAAATGTCTGATAAATCAGAGTTGGCAGTGTGTCAAAACCTTGTACCCCTGGTAAACATCAAGATAGCTGGTAAATGGATGTTCATCCCCCTAAAAATTGTATTAATAGGTAATGATCCATACCCAGTTTTGATGATTCAACACCTGGCAGTTTCCCACGGCCTTCTGCACAGAGGAAGGGCTGCCAAAATCATCGATCTGCATGACAGTATTACAGAACGACACTTTGAAAAACATAGCGCCGATGAAGGTCTTGCAGACATTCCATTCACATGAAAGCAATCAGCAGCTCGCTTTGGTCGTAGTGAACAGGCAAAGGAATAAAAACAAGCTGCAAACCACCAAGTTGCAAGTATATCAATTTAACAAAGCGAACAAAGCATTTCGACCAAACGGCTTGACATGGCAACAAGAAAATGATTTCCAAGGCAATTGAAACAACTGAAATCATTAACCATGGGCATCCATGACGGTACAGTACAGTGCTCGCCTGTCCAAGAATAGCCTGGGCGATCAAAAGCTCAAATTGTTTATCGGCAGCACTTTGGGTGCCAGCAGAACATATTCAAGGTTCAAGTGTATTCGAAGTCAAACATGGAAAACAAACGGCCGTTTTCTTGTAGCAAATCTAAACTAAACTTTCAGCAGCCTCTGACCTCTTCACACATACTGTTGATGTACTGCATTGGCTTGTTTTTCAGGCATGTGCGCAGATGAATGCATCAACAGCCACTGGGTGCCAGGCGTCTGAAAAGCACGCATCCATACCGTCAGCGCGAGGAGGTTCTGGGGCTTCCTCTGCTTCCTCTGCTTCCTCTTCGTCCCAGTCCTGCTCGTACCTTGCAGATTCTTGTGGGCAAAAAACAGGAAGAAGTTGACTAACAGTTTGCGAACTGGAAGATTATGGAAGCCATGGCCCATTGAGTTTGATGATACATAAATCCCGTCCCGTTTTAAAATGGTGATGTTCCATAGCCATGCTAAATTACCAGAGGGTAGACCTTCTAATAATATTTCCATCCATTTCCCAAACAGTTTGACCCTGACGGATCACCAAACAGAGGACAACATGGTCTTCTAAGCCCAAACTTATGGCAGGGTCATGCAAGGTCTTCATGTTACCCTCTGGTAATTTAACATAGCCATGGAAAATGACCATTTATAGTGGATTTTCCCATTAAAAATGATGATTTTCCATAGTTATGTTAGTTTACCAGAGGGTAATTGTGGGGGTTGGGTCACTCTTCTTCCTCTTCTGCTCCAACACCTCAGCACCAGCCAACAGGCGACCAACATCTGCAGTCAGCGGTGATTCCTGAAGCCCCAGACAGCTCACCAAACGACCACCTTGAGCCTGAGAAGTCTTGCCTCATGGCAGAGCGTCTCATTGATTGGAGGGAACTTAGATCACCGAAGTTAGGAAAAAATGAAGAAAACTTGCAAGGTACCGTTTGCAATTTTCACGGCTTAGAAAAAAACGCATGGACATAATTGATCATCACATTATATCAACGTTGTTGTTTTTCGTTGCGAACTGCATCAAATCCAAAAAACAACAGTACCAGTTGCATTCAATGCGTGAAACATCAACCAGGTTGAACACATTTTGACAAAAACATATCAACCAACAGCCGGTTGGTTGGCGTTTGATCTCCGACTCAGCAGGTCATTTCGGGGCCCGATCATTTCAGGTAGGAGATATATAAAACGTTAATCAATGATCATACATGTTCAAAAAAAACACCAAACAGAAGATAAAAACATCAACAAACAACCAAAGGCGATGAGTAAATGGTTTCTAGGGCCGCAGCTGACTGGATACATTGCAGACTGCTTCTGCGCTGCTGCTCTTTCTTCTGCCTCCCTCTGCAGCCGCTCCTGAGATAACATCCAGACAGCAGGATGTTGGGTAACAAAGCTGCACTTGGAATCGCGAAAAGAAACTGATGTGTTACTTTGATTTCCATGGTTTTTGTTTTTGTGGCACATATTACTGTCCAGTAAATAGCAAAAACAAATCTATGATGTTAAATGTGTTTCCGAAAATTGGAGTTGCAAACCAACCCGATTTTTTAGTGTCCTTCTCGGCCTGCTTTTCAGCCTTTCGCTTGGCCTCCGTGGCAAATTGTTGGTTCCACCCCGCCCAAAAATTGATTATGATATATACCCATGTATACACAACATATATATATATATGTGTGTGTATATGTCCTTATGCATACATGACTATATTATATATATATATATCCACATATTGGTGCCCCCCCAAAGACCGACCGTTTACAGTAGCCATTGTCAACGGTGTTTGCAAGGTTTTTTGAACAGTTTGTGCCCCTATTGTTTTTGCTAGACTCTTGTCATTACTTCTCGTTAAAGGAGGCGTTGGTTTAGTCTGCATACTTTGCAACTGGAAATATTGCGCAATTCATTGCAATTTTTTGCAACCATGGTTGGATCAACTGATCAAAGCACTATATGAGCCCGTTGAGAGAAAAGTTGAAAACACTGTAAACCACAGTACAAAAATGACATGATATAATGATCATCCAAGTACAATCATACTATAATTTCCGGGGAACCTCCGGTCTTTACCCTATATATATATATGTATGTATGTATGTATGTACGTACGTACGTACGTATGTATGTATGTATACATATATTTATGGCGCGCCTCCCACCTGAAGAAGTGGGCCCGGGGGTAGAGAATGTTTATATAGAGATATATGATATAAATATATATATATATAAATTAATGTGTCTATTTATTATAATAATTTGTTTATTTATTTATTACTTATGTATTTGTTTGTTTATTCATGCATTTACTCATTTATTTGCTGATTATTTCTATAGACCATACTCTATGACATAGGCACATGTTTATGATCGAAGGAAGTTTAGAAATCGAACTTCCGACAATATGGACAGATGGAAAAGCAGAGGTGAGAAGAGTCAGAGAAGAGAAGAGCAGAGAAGAGAAAGAGTCAGGTGCGCGAAAAGGTAGAAAAGTCGCGAAGCACTGTGTTTTTCCAATGATTTGTGGCTCCGGAGGGTCGAAAAGTAGGCTCGCTAAAGCGGCGGGTGCAGAGCCATGTGGCCAGATAAGAGATGAAAAGTTGCACGCTGTTGTGGCGCAAAGCGCGGTTCCAAGTCAAAATGTATAAAACACTCTCAGGCCATTTGATTGAGTTGAGATGTCGAAAAAGTGCACGCGGTTGTGGCGCGAAGCACATGTCCAAGTCAAAATGTACAAAACACCTCAGTGTCGGAACACTTTTGGAAGTTCAGATGTCGAAAAAGTGCACGCTGTTGTGGCGCGAAGCACACTGCCAAGTCAAAAGCGTTAAAAACTGACGGTCTCGGACCACTTTTGGAAGTTGACATGTCGAGAAAGTGCACGCCATTGTGGCACGAAGCACATGTCGAAGTCAAAATGTTAAAGCACCACATGTTAGGAACCCTTTTGGGCGTTCGGATGTCGTTTCGCGTGGCAGGCGCAAGAGATTGTGCACCTTGTCAAAAGTGAACAAAACGTGAGGGTTTTGTAGCATTTCCAAAAACAATGGCAGGCGTGGGGCATTTGAAGAAGATCTGGAAAGATGCATTTCGCATGGCAGGCACAATACAAGAGACTTGTTCAACAGAGATGTTAGGAGGTCCGGGCGCTGATTCCCTGAGAAGGGTTACATTTTGGAGCCTCAGATCTTCAGTTTGGGGAACATGCTTTTGCGTGACAGGTGCAGCACTTCGTATGACCTGGCATCACTTTTTCGTGGCAGGCGTAGCACTTTACATAGATGGAATGGAAAAATCGCAGAACGCATTGGTACGAGGCCGTCAGCTTTGTGCTCAACTTTTCCATTTTTGAAGGACGTCTCGCAGAATTGCTTTTGTTTTTGATGTTGTCAACTTCCAAAATTGAGGAAATCTCCTAGAATTGCTTCGTTTTTGGCGCTGTTAATTTGAAAAATTGAGGACGTCTCGCAGGATTGCTTTGTTTTTGATGTTGTCAACTTCCAAAATTGAGGAAATCTCCTAGAATTGCTTCGTTTTTGGCGCTGTCAATTTGAAAAATTGAGGACGTCTCGCAGAATTGCTTTGTTTTTTGATGTTGTCAACTTCCAAAATTGAGGAAATCTCGCAGAATTGCTTCTTTTTTGACGCTGTCAATTTGAAAAATTGAGGAGCTCTCGCAGAATTGCTGCGTTTTTGATGTTGTCAAATTCAAAACCCAGGAAATCTCGCAGAATAGCTTCGTTTTCAAACTTGCAGATAGACAGATAGAAAGAAAGATAGATAGATCTGGCCTATTTAATTTATTTCTTGGGTCGTTTCTTAATTCCCTTATTTCCAAACCAGAAATAGGGTGACCTCGGGGGAAATAAGGAATTATGGGCGTCGGGTGTG
>Ga0126342_10003515_pt1 | contig 25930 bp, 17 predicted proteins | sample Cyp1metagenome_FD_92528 | JGI IMG/M metagenome (GOLD analysis project Ga0126342, IMG submission 92528) | Coral microbial communities from Lord Howe Island, Old Settlement Bay, Australia - Cyphastrea 1 metagenome | ecosystem: Host-associated > Invertebrates > Cnidaria > Coral ... | reverse complement strand
ATATATATATACTACTTAAATTATATAACATACAATATTATATATAGCCATAGGATCCATGTATGCTATATATGGTAACATTTACCATCAATATACCCCAAATGTTAGCATATATACCATACATGGATCCTATGGGATATATATATATATATACTTATATACATACGTATTATATATAGAGACTATAATCTCAGTATCTTTTTCTACACCCGTCTTTTGAAGGTTGCTGCGATCCATATCTCCAGGGATCTCCTTGCACGCCACCGCGGGACATCTCAGATCTAGGCAACCTGGACTTGGAGCTGTGTCGATATGTTGGACATCCATTTACCGGTAATTTGTTACAGTTTGCTATTGAACATGGCCACTCATAGTGGATTTACCCACTAAAAATGGTGATTTTCCATAGTTGTATTAGTTTACCAGAGGGTAACCAACACAAAATAGCGATTTCATGGGGACTTAATGGGATGCCAATGGGATTTTCATGGGAATTCATGGAACCGCTGATTTATGGTAGCTAAGAGAACGCATAGAACTTCATATGCTAAGGGTTACGGGATATATAATAATGATCGTTGATGGGGTGTTTAATATCCAGAATATCCAAATATCAAACGGAAATTCATTGAAGTATTCAATGGATATTGAGCTGTGGAATAAAAAGTTCATTTGTAGAATTGACTGGCAAATTTGCTGGGGTGGGCCAGACATGTTTTCAAATTCATTATATACAGTGGATTATTATTGGTAGATGTTTTTTGCATTGGTATATCACATAATCATATGTAAGAAGAATATCAGTACATGTTTAGGCCATGACTTAGTACTGAAACTGAAACCCCTGGTGATTGCGGGATGCCCCATTTTGAGAAACCCCTAGTGTGGTAAACCCAATAATAAACCATCCCCAAAATCACCAAAAACGGGTGCTATGACCATTCCAAATTGTAGGTTGATTGTTGGATTTCAGATGCTATGTTGATATATGTATATGCATGCTTATATATGTTTATATATGCTTATATATGTTTATATATGTTTGTAATGTTGTATTTGTTTATATATGTATATGTTTATAAATGTTTGTATATTTTGATATATACATATATATATATGTTCATATGTGTTGGAATATGTTTACCATTACTTTGTCATGTAATTATAATATGATCATCCTCCACCAGCCGTGGATCGAACCTCGACCCTCTTGAACCGCTTGTTCCAAGTATTGACGCCAGCAGTCACGGCAAAAGAGCTCAGGCGCCTCCAAGATTTCTGGCGACTGAGAAAGGCGTCGGAATGTCATAGCAACAGACTTTCCAGGGGTACGGTGGTATGATACGGTATTATAACATTTCCTATCTTAGATACCTGCATTTCTGTGGGGGTGGTTCGTACATCCCCATTTACGGGAAAGATACAAAATCTAAACTAGTCATCGTCTCAAATCCACCAGAAAATCCATTCGACGCGCGTGTGACCATATGTGCGACCATGCGTGCGACCCCTTTTACATGGCTCATTTTAACCCACAGAATGAAATCATCACTTCATGTCAAAATCAGCATGTTTCCTCAAATAGAATCAGGCGCCGCATTTTGGTGTCCTTACTTTAAAAGAACTATAGTACCCCTATAGGTAACATGTAGCAGGGAAGGACATAGATTCAAAACCACACTGCTGTGAAACATGTTCGGAAAACTTCGGGACATCTCCGCCAGGGGTGCTGCTCTCTTTCCACCCAGGCAATTGGCGAAATCAAGAGGTAACATCACATAGCCTACTACAGTACCCTCTGAAATAGGTTTGAACATAAAAAACCACTATGGATCCAAGTACCTTCTGAGAGAGTATTTGGCATATCACTTGGGGGGTTAGGTAGCTTGGGGGTAGGTAACTTCAAATAACTTCACAGAAGGTTCGACTGGATCTACTACAGTAAGAATATGTGAAACCACCAATTTAACAATGACACATCTCTACCTTTTGGGGGATCACCAACATTTGATTATTTGCTGGCTCAACACCTATTATATTCCATTTTGTCCCAATAATATGTTTTCTCATTCATTATGTCCCAACTATATGTTTATACCCCAGTTATATGCTCCCAAGTATATGTCCATTTAAGATGGTACCACCCAGTCATAAGTTGATTTCCAACCCCCATCAACTATCGATATATCATAAAACCCAGTTGTTGAAGTTATATATCAACTTAGCTAACAAACTGAAAGGGCATCCCAGAGTTACAACAGGTATAACTGTGTTTGATAGTTAAGTCCCTATAGGTTCTATCCTAGCAAACCCTATTAAATATTGTAAATTCCATGTAAATCCCACTAAATCCAGAAGAAATCATAATTAAATTCCATTAAATCCCCAATCAATCCCACTTAAACCCCCCATAAATCCCATTAACCTTGTTAATTTTGTTATGTATATATTTATATGTATACCTACAGGTATCTGATATCTAATATCTGTCATCTTTTGGGCCCACATCTTCCGTGCCGTTCTCCCACCTGGCAGGGCATCAAGCTCTCGCCCGGCTCCGAAAAGCAGATGCTGCACAGAGGCGCGCCCTCCGCGCTGGACATCTGGCAATCCTCGCGGAGGACCCGAAGGACCCGAAGGACGGGAGGGGAAGGGAACTGATTTGCTACCCAGTGGGTGGGTGAAACAGCAAACAGTAGAAAAAAAAAAACGGGGATATCGTTGAGAAAAATGGTGGTTGAATGAAGAGATACCAGGATATCATGGAGAAAACTGTTGGTTGAATGAATATTTGAATTTAAAAACATGGGGATTTCACGTGATTTAACCAACAACCCGTGATTTTTTTGGCAAGACATAGGGATTTTACATGATTTCACATGATCTTACATATTATACAAATTGGGATTTTCCTATGGGATTACCCCTGGGTTTTCCTATGGGATTTCCAATGGTCCTTGATGACAGCCGTGAGGGGCCCACGGACTTGACCCGTGATGTGGATGATGTGGATACTTGGAATTATTTATATCATATATATATGTAGATAAATATATATATATATTAAATATATATATATATATATTTATCTATATATATAATACTATATTCTATATTATAATATATATATATTAATTGTATTTTGTATATTACATATACAATAAAAACTATATATTATATATTTAAAAAAACACATATATATAGTATACATTAAAAATATAGAAAAAAACATAAATACAATAGTAATAGTAAAATACACAACATATAATGTATAAATATTGAACATACTATATACAGAATAAATCCATATTATTCATATTTGAAAACATATATACATATCAAATATACATTAAAACAATATATTATTTAAACTATATATATTATAATATTGCATATATTATAAAAGTAAAATTATATATATATTAAATAATATGTATTATATATAAATAATATCAATTAAACAAATTATATATATTATATTCAAATATATATATATATATGTGTGTGCATATAAGAAAATATAAAGTGTACGTATTTTCTTCTATTTATATGTAATATTCTAAATACTATATGTTATATATGTTATATTATGTTATATTTTATTTACTATGTTAAATGTTTTTTATCATATTAAAATTTAATATGATATTATTATATTTTATAATATGATGTTAAAAAATATATTTATTATTTGCTGTTTTTAAAACATATAATATATAATATCTATATATATATATGTATAATATTCTAAATGTCATACATATCTATATATATATATTAATATAGTGTCAAACGCCAGTTGGAAAATCCCCAATGGTTTGTTTTCATTGGCAGTGCCAGGCCATGGGTTTTGGGGTCAAACTGTAAACCTTTTGCTGAATGGGGTTCAGCCAGGTAGTAGAAACACCACTAATCAACTAATTTGTCAATTGCATCTCCATCGTCTTGACAGTTAAAATTCACTACCAGGATTTTGCATTACCAGGTGAAACCCCACATAATACCATGATAGTAACGGATGAAATCGACATGTTTTGTTTTAATTTCCCGTTTTATTTGGCTGAAATCCATATTTACCAACTGGAATGCACCTCCAAGCACCCGTAATCATCGGACTCAATGTGCCATTCCATAGTAGTATAAGAAAATACCAGGGGGTAACCAACAAAACGAAGATACTGCTGGATATTGGTGGATATTGATAGGTAGAGCATAGTAGACCCTCCGGTAATCAAACAAAAACACATTTAGTTCGATGATTTTGAAGTCACATCTTCATTGATTAATGATTTTACTATTTAAATTCCATTAAATCACTATTTTTCATGGTGGATTTTCCATTCAGCGCGGGAAACTCCCATTGCCACCTGCCACCGGTCGCGACGCCCGGCTACCATATCCCCATCCTCTTCCGCCACACCGATGCGGCTGCGCAAAGCCTCCGCATCCTCGAAAAATGCCTCCCACAGGGGTTCCAAAAAGAACGGGTGTTTCAACAAAAACTGGTTGGTGGTTTCAACCAACCCCTCTGAACAATATGAGTCAGTTGGGATGATGACTATTCCCAATATGATGGGAAAGTCATAATCCAGTCATGTTCCAAACCACCAACCAGAAAATTGGTTTGTCTGAAAATGGCGGATGCCCCAAAATCAACGATCATTTTCATAGGGAAGATGGTGATGATCCACTGGACATGGCGATACCCTATTTTCAGCCAAAACTAAATATTGAGATTGTTCTACAGAGTGTGTTCGGCACAAATTTAACAAGTAATCAAATGTTCTCAGCCGACAAATGACCATGATTCATATAATAATTCCGGAAGTGCTGGTTGAAGTCACGCACTCAAGAATGGTTATTACCATTCACCAAAATTTTCAATGCATCATATCACCTCAAAAAGGCCACCAAGACCTTCGTTCGCAAGTTGTAGCATCTTGACTGTCAATATGTTTCTGTGATCCCATGGTTTTTACATGATTTTGTTGCCAAAGTGCTTCAATCATAGAATCGCATGAATTGAACTTGCTTTTACAACATCTATCTGGGGGACTGCAGGCTCTTGGCAAGCAATTCAACCAGTGAAGAAACGCCCCTCAACCCTTGAATTGAGGACTTGTCCGGATTTGCTTCTGCGACTCAATATTCACAGACATGAATATCATAATGACTATGATCCCAGTGTGTTTTTTTTTTTTCGGCTTCAAACTGCGGGCCGTCTGTGTTATCCACGCGCCCGTTCGCAATCCATTGCGCGAGCAAGCTACGCTCCCTGCGCCGCTGCGATAAGCTACAAAAAGCAAGGAATCCTCACGGCGGCACAGCCTAAGGCAAAATTTTGCTCTTGAGCTGCTCGCGAAGAGGAGCAGCGGACGCCTCCTGATTCTATATCTATCCGTCGTCTGGAAGCTCTTTCCATCCCCCCGCAAAAGCATTTTGATTTGCTGGTTCTGGGACAACAACGTGTTCTTTGACACCGCAGCTTTCTTGGCAAGTCTCCACAGATCCTTCATTATCACCTCTGTATGGTCGGCCAGTGTGCATGTTGCCTATTCACAACAAACTTCTCCGGACAACATGTTGCAGCCTAGCCATTGCTGTGGAAACACCCTTCTCTCACGTGCAGCCGCCATGTAAACACCCCATTCATATCCCAATATAAATCCCATTAAAATCCGATCAACAATGCATTAAAATCCCATGAAATCACCATTAATTTCCAATTGAGCCCCAGTAAGTACCATTAAATGGTGTAAAAACATTAAACATCATGGGTTAATAATCCCGATAAATCCCATTAAGTCCCATCAATGGGTTTTTAAATCATTAAATTTCATTAAATCCCATTAAAATCAAATTAAATCCCATTAAATCCCATCAAATTCCATTAAAATCAAATTAAATCCGTTCAAATCCTATCAAATCCCATTAAACCCCATCAAATTCCAAAATCCCATTAAATCCAATAAATCCTATCAAATCCCACTAAATCCTAGCAAATCCCATTAAATCCCATTAAATCCCATCAAATTCCATTAAAATTGCATTAAACCCCATCAAATCCCATTAAAATCCAATTAAATCTTATCAAATTCCATTAAATCCCATCAATGTAAAATCCCATTAAATCCTATCAAATTCCATTAACACCCAATTAAAATTCCATTAAGACCCAAATAAAATGCCAGTAAACTCCCATTAAAATCCCATTCAACCATTCATATCTAGTAAACCAGTACTGGTTGGTGGTTTTAACCATCTTGAAAAATATGAAAGTCAATTGGAAGGATTATCCCCATATACTATGGAAAATAAAGGCCATGTTTGAAACCACCAACCAGAGTAGATTCAGATAGTTAAACCATTTATAGTCTATTTACCCATTAAAGATTGTGATTTTCCATAGCGAACTGTTAACGTTTACCAGAGGGTAATCCTGTTCTTCATTCACCATCCATCTGACATTCACCAGTAGATTAAGATCACCTGGTAATTTAACATAGCGAACTGGAAAATCCACCCATTTTTAATGGGAAAATCCACTATTTCTATGGCCATTTTCAATAGTTATGTTAGTTTACCAGAGGGTACATGGAAAATACTAAGGGGAAAGGACACAAGAATTGTTCAGCACCATAAACCATATCTATGATCATTAAAGTAACCCCATGACCAACCAACCCACCTTCTTCAGGGATCCCCGAAAAATCGGTGCTCGAGGCTCGCCTCGTTGAAGACGGCCACGTCCCAGGCGCAGCCTCGCAGCAGCAGGACGGCTTCGTCCTCGTTGAGGCCTGGGGAAACTGTTCCGCACCTGGGGATGGAAGGAAAAACCCGGGAAAACCCGGGGAAAACCCATGGTTAATGCAGTTAAAACATGTTAAAACCATTTAAATCTATCAAAATCTGTCATAAAACCATATAAAACCCAGCATCTTAACAATATGTATGGAACAATGGAATCTAAAAAACAACACATCAATGTATGGCAACATATTATTACAGTTGCACTTATTGTTTCAAGACCACCTGGTAAGATTAATATATCCCCATGGCAAAAACATATCATTCAGTTGTACTGTGTAGTTGCTGACGCATCTACGACTTGGTGGTTCACCCCAGGGATCTCAAGTGGGTAAAAAATGACGTTACGGCAGTAGGGTAGAAATATAGATCTGACTATTTCGTCAATGGCTTTTCACATTTTTCACTCGGCTTTTCATGAATATCATCCTAAAAGCATCCTTCCAATCCACATTTTTTGACCCGTTCAACCACCAAGCTGCACCGAACCAATCGATTCCCCCCGAGCTGCGCCTGTGCATTCCACGGCTTCGCGCATGAGCCGTTGCCGCTCGGCCTCCAAGGACGTCAGCGACTGGAAGATGTGCTGCAGGCGTCCTGGCGACCGATGGTGGGAGACCTGCTAGTTGTGAAGACCAAGAAATAGCATCAAATAGCTGCTAGTTGTGGATGACTTCTCCAATTTTATGGCATGTATTAAAAAGCATTTATGGCATATCCAAACAAACAGCTAGTCAGCGATGATAGCTGATGCTTGTGGATATCCTTATCCTCCATGGCCGGCGTTCGTATCGGGATTGAGCAGCGCCATTTCTATCCCCCTTTCAGGCCCAAGGTCTTCCCCATTTCTGCTACAAGGCTGGGTTTTGTTTGTGGTTTTGGCTTACTATAACCAAAGGTTCGGCGAATAAAACCGCTGCTGTAACTCAAAAAAATCAGCTATGGATTGTACTTTGCGTTTACTTGCATATATATACGTATCCGGTTACAATCCGGTTTTATAGGTATGTAATATTCAGAGGCGTCAAGTTGTCACGGCAGTTGTTTACCGAAAGTCTCATGAAGTGCTAAAAATTGTTTTACTGTAACGATCTGTAATGGATATGAGGGTGTGTCTGAAAATGGGGTATACCCCATCGTTTGAATCTTGCAAGGCAAAAATTAATCATCAATCATCAAATTCGGGTGTAGTAAAAAAAAAACTAACCTAGCTGAAAGTTTGTTGATTTGGGATAACTACCCCAATCCCATTATCATTTGCAGCGACATCGCAGTGATTTTGCAACATTTTTTTTAGGTTATACCGATTCTATTTCATCCAATTGTACCACCATTTTGGTTGGTTAATGCCAATTTTCTTTCTGGTTGGTGGTTTTAACCATCTTGAAACATATTAGTCAATGGGAAGAATTATCCCATAATATTATGGAAAATAACAAATGTTTGAAACCACCAACCAGATTTTGTTTATATCCCACTATACTTCATTCCTGTTTCAATTTAATTAACAATTAACCATTACGAAATCTACAAATTCTGGTTGGCCGTTTTTAGCCCAATCTGGAAAAGTAGTCAAGGGGGAGCATTATCATCATCGTATTTCTACAATTGAAGAAAAAACGTTTCAACCCACCAACCAGAGATGAATTACCTCATGTTTGTTGGTTTGGTTTAACCATAATTTAATAATTAACCACTATATATCCATTTGATGAAAACATATGAAAAAAAACTAGCCATCATTGACAAATATGACCACTATCAGCTTATTGGTTAATTCTTGTTAAGCCATTGACTGTTGTGACCATCATTGATAGGTTGTGCCATAGTTCAATATCGTGGTTGAAGATTTTAAGCCGTTATTAACCATTACCCCAGTAGTAAGCATCATTGAATCATTATCTAATTGGTGGTATACCTACCCCCCTGAAAAATATGAGTCAGATTGGATGATTCTTCCCAATATATGGAAAAATAAAATTCATGTTCCAAACCACCAACCAATTATCATTAGATCCACATATTCTTAACCAATATTTTCACCTTGGATCCACATGTCTTGAAAGATTGGATCCACCCGCCCTTCGCTCGCCTCCAACCTCGGTAACCTTGGCCTGCGGATGCGGGAAGAAACATCAGCAGGTACCCTAAAAGGGCACCAGAGTTTTGGACATACCAAATATGAATAATATGTGAAAACATGCAAATGTCACTTCTATAATTCGATTCGTTTTCAAGGATATCTGCGAATTTGAAGTTCATTGGGGCCGATTGACATAGGGGAACAGAATTCAGGAAATGATGCGTTTGATCATCCAAAATGCAGGGTTTCTCCTGCCAAATTTGGGGTTCATTCAGGGTGCTGATCTCCAGAAACATCAGAAACGCCTGCAGATGTGACGATTTACCCTTCATTTATGTTGGTAGGATCCAGGATCATATGGGATTATGATGATCCCCTATGGTCAACCATGACGCAACAAAACTCGTTTGTAAATCTGTTTCTGCTTGGGGATTCAACTCATCCCCCCCAAATAAGCAAATCAATTGGCACCATCATCACAACGGAAGCATTTTGGAAATCACCAACCAGAATTATGTCTGAATTCAATGGTAATTTCAGGATCCAATTGATGGAGGTACGTTAGTACCATATTTCTGGCCATATTTTGTGAGGATATTCCCTGAAACATAGGCCTAAACAATAGGTTCCTGAATTAGCCGTTGATGAATGGTGATATTTTCCATGTTTCTCCCGGCAGAACTGGGCCCCAGTTCTGACTGGAGCAGTGACGGAAAATCTGTGGGGGGAATCCGGAAACTCGATGTTCCAAAGACAATCTCATTGATCTATGTCATATCTATGTATAACATCATATAACATCATATAACATCATATAACATCATATAACATCATATAACATCAACTATAACTATTGATCTATATCATTGATGGACATCATGTAGTTAACATCAGTTATAGTTGATAGTTATAATTTACCCTCGGGTAATTTAACATAGCTATTGAAAATGACCATTTATAGTGGATTTTCCCATTGAAAATGGGTGGATATTCCATAGTTCTGTAAACGTTTACCAGAGGGTATAATTCTTCAATCAATCAGCGAATTCACTGTCGAATTCACAACGTAAACCCTCCAGCGATCTGCGTCGTTTTCCTCGTCCACGAAATCTACGTCGTCATCGTCATCTTCGAAGGAATACCTTAGCTGAGCTAAGGCAGGCAGCGCCGGTGAAGGTAGCTGAAGTATCCTGGTGACACCATGAAAACTGCTTGTGGTTCATCACCCATATGGGCTATAGCCATGTATATCATATATTCATGTATTCATATGTATATGTCATATAATTACATAATATGTCATATATAATGTACATACATAGAATATGTAGGCCAAGTCTGTCAAACTGTACTATGAGGTGACTCATCCAAGAAAAGGGCATCGGTATAGGGACGTCCCCCTCCCGTTGTGAAGGTTTTGTGCACACCTCAGAAAGCCACGGCGAACCCAATACACAAGTAGTATTACAATAATTGTGTCGGTTACTCATATATGTATATTATATATAAAATATATTACAATATGTATATATAATATAATATATATATATAATATATATATATATATATAATATAATATATTATATATAATATACATATAATATATATATAATATATAAAGTATAATATTTACATATATATATATATTATACAAATGGTCAAGCCTTGTGGTTCTCCACATGCTTGCGTCCCTTCGGCTGGGGGCGTTTCCCCGACCCAAGTGGCTGCGTCTGGGCGCTCTGCGCACTCCTTGCCCGATGGAGCTCCGGAGGCTGCATGGCGACGTGGCGTTGGTGTTCTTGGGCACTTGGTGGTGAGAGCTCACTTCATTACCCTCTGGTAATGTCAAAATAGCTACTGAAAATGGCCATAGAAATGGTTGATTTACCAGAAATGGGGATTTCCATAGCGAACTGTTAGTTTACCAGAGGGTAACAGGGTTCTAAGAGGATTTTTCTTTGTTTCTTACTACTATATATGATATTATATGATGTATTGTGGATCTCCAAAAAGTGCTTAAAAAATACACTCTGAGAAGATTTTTTAAGATATGTTAAGATCCTAAAAAAAACAGTCAACTACAGTCTGAGAGAAGGTCTTGGGAGCTGCAGGCCCTCTTTTGGAATTACCCTCTGGTTATGACTAACAGTTCGCCATGGTATAGATGGCCCATAGAAATAGATGGTTTACCGTTTTAAAAAATGGAGATGTTCCATGGCTATGTTAAATAACCAGAGGGTATATTAAAAAAAAAAAAATGTCAACCAAACTATGGATGATCTGGGACTGAGCCAGCAAGATCAGCAAGTTATAAGGCCCAAAGGCCAGTTACTTGAGCCAAGGCTGCATCCTGGCTTCGAACATCTTCCAGTGTTGGAAAATTCAGCAAACTTATACTGGTTGGTGGTTTCAACCCCTCTGAAAAATATGAAAGTCGGTTGGGATGATGACATTCCCAATATATGAAAAATAACATTCATGTTCCAGTCACCACCAACCAATATATAAATGCAATTGCGTTATTGAACATAGATGAAAGCAACGCATTGTTCAGTTCAGATCATTTACCAGTTACCATCATTCACCCGACAAAAATCAGCCATTTGGGGATACAAAAATCAGCCCTTTTGATGGACCATCATTCCAGTGACGTCGCAGGCTTCGGTCCTTTTTCAACATTTACCCTCTGGTAAACCAACATAAGTATGGAAAATCACCATTTTTAATGGGTAAATCCACTATAAATGGCAATTTTCAATAGCTATGTTTGTTTACCAGAGGGTATCTATATAGATTATCCCCATGATATTCCCATCCAAAACCCGCAGAATATCAGAAATGCTTGTCAGTGCAGGATGAAGACTTGGAACTCTTGGAACAACATCTTTGGAATCACCAGTCAGAGGATGTTTCATCCCGGAATAAGCATGGCTAAATGGCTAAGGTACAGAAACAAAGAAACAAATCATAACAAATCATAACAAATCTATCTGGTTGGTGGTCTCAACCCCTCTGAAAAATATTAGTCAGTTGGGATGATTATTCCCAATATATATATATATGAAAAATAAAAGCCATGTTCCAAACCACCAACCAGAATAATTCTATAACTTGATTTATCTTTAGGAGATCCCAAAAAAAAAACACTGAAACTTCGAGAATCATTGATGATTTCAATCCAGCATCGGATAGCTGTGATGTCACCGGACCCCGATTTTTTCGGTGACCCCTTTTTGGATGAGGTCCATAAGCCCCGTGATGGCTCTGCTCCGCCAGTCGTGGCACGATGTCTGGGACGCAAATGTGCATGTTTTGGTCATAAAGAAACCGACCAATTTAGCCCTTGGAGATGGATTTTCGTTTGTTTTTGTGGTTTGTTGTGTTTTTGGATGTTGTTTGACCCATCTCATAGAACTGTGCTGTTTCTGAAAAAAATAGAGAAGGACCCTAGTGACGACATCGACATGCGAAATATGTGCGTCCCGTGCATCCCTAATGAAAATCAAAATTGCGGAATATTCTTCTGTGAAACCAAGAGACCCCACGACACACAACAGATTTGCATCACACTACACACCTTGGTTCTGTAGCTCTTCCAACCTTTCTAAAGCCCAACATTGGTGCCGTTGGGGGCTACTTGCTGTCAGAAAAAACGGTTGTAGAGATTCTGGAAGCTGGACCTTGGGGGAAAGATTGGCAATTGACATTGCCAATGTTAGATACTCTGCAAAAAAAATGTCAAAGATATACTTTTAGTATAGATAGTATATTCTAATTTACGGCAAAAGATTGAAGTACTAAATTACGTACATGATGCATCCAAGATTTTCCCAGCTACACACTTTGGTGAAGATTCCAAAGATCCATGTAGGAAACTGATTCGGAATAGATCAATAAGTGTACCAGTAGTACCCTCCAGAACCCTCCAGTGATTCAACTGGAAAATCGAGCATAAAAAGTTCGATGATTATCCCATGTACAAACCTCCATTGTGGGGATTTTCCAGACAGCCAACGTCAGGTTTGATGACACAAAGGAGGGTATACGGATTCAAAAGAAGCTCACATTGCTTGAGTTGGGACTTCATTCGAAATGAAGCCCTGCGGGGAAGGTACATGTTATCATGGCACCTTCACCACCGTGAATGGGAAATCAAACGTTTATCCCCATGGGTTCTTGTTGGATGTCTGAAAATAGGGGAATTCACCCATTTACCACCGAATTTACTAAAATTTGCATGCTGAATCATGCAGTTCAAACTGTAACCCCTGCATGTTTTTGTCCGCTATTTCCAGACAAATCTAGAGGAGCTCCAATATCAGCGCAGGCCCATCCCAACAAGCCAGGTGTATCCGAAACAGGACCACCCGACAAGAAAGGCGTCCCCAGTACCCTTTGGTGTCTTCTTTAAACCCCAAACAACCACGTTTCTAAGGCATAGAAAAGCGGGTGACCTGACTTGGGGGAGTGGCTGTCTTCCATCGAACGCTGAGAGCCATCAATTTCTCACCGTAAGTTTCATTGAACAGTTGTACCTCAAAAATGAAACACGTGTCATGTTCTTGCAGTATCCCCTTTCATCACAGGACAATCACACGCAGTGGCCAAATCAATGATTTAAATAGAACCTATCTTTATTGATGCAACATGCTCACAAGTGTCTACGTAAAGTTGACATAATCAAAAGTCTTGGATATGCAGGTTGCATCGGGTTGTCGATGTTTATTTGCTATATTGGTGTGTCTGAAAACTTGGTACCTCAAAAAAGCATTGATTGATTATAGTTGAAATTACCCAATATAAATGATTCTTATCCCCACTTCTGTTGACATGTAATCATTAAAAGTATTAGATCTCCATTTCGGCTGGTAAACATAAAGTTCATTAGTTAAATCATCTTAAAACCATAATTTTGATGGTTGCTTCCATATACATTGGGGGTCAATAGGAGCTTGCATACATCCCCCGACTTTTCACCTCGCTCGGGGTCACCGGACAGCCACGGATTTGCACTTCCTTCCATCACATTGCGCAAAGACTGGCGCAAGCGTGGCGTTCAACGCTATGGGATGATCTGGATAGTGTGTCGTTGCGAAACCCAAACCACAAAACAGAGTTCCAGACTTCCGGGTCTTGCCAATTTTGGGCTGTCATGGTCATATCATGTCATCTCCCACCATTCTGATGCTCAAAGAAAGCTATTGACCCATCATAGGAAGATACACAATACAGTGGACAATACCTGGGTAAATTATAATATTTCACTAACCTGAATTAAGGCCATTTGGGGATGATTTCCCTTATTAACCATGATTTCCAGTGAGGTCGCAGTGAGGTCGTTATAATTTACCCAGACAATACCAACAAAACTTCACATATCGCACAGAAGCAACATGTGACTTCGGCCATTGGCTGAGTGTGTGAGTGCTACTATGTGCTACGCCGCTGGGGAGCCATGGCAACTTCCAATGGTTGTTGATGGATAGTATGTTGAATTAATTTCCATCTGGTTATGACGTTCACAGTTCGCCATGGAAAATCCACCCATCAAAATAAAAACGGTAAAGTATTTCTATGGGCCATGGCTTCTATGGCGAACTGTTAGTCATAACCAGAGAGTATATCAAAACTCATTACCAAATAATTCCGAAGCCTCTACATCATTGCAGACTTTCGTTTGAGGGTGTTGAAATGATACCCTCCGGTTATGACTAACATAGCCATGGAAGCCATGGCCCATTTATAGATGGTTTACCCATTAAAAATGGGAATTTTCCATGGCTATGTTAAATAACCAGATGGTAATCATTTCAACACACTCAAACAATATATCAACAAAAAAACTCAGTCGCGTCAAGGTTTAAATAAACATCAATAGCATTGAGTAACTCCAACCACTTATGCAACCGCTTAGAAAAACGACATGTTACCACCCCAAATGACCCCTTCCCAGCGTTGCAGTTCCCTGCCTGCGGGAAGCTGTTGTAGGACCTGCCAAGGCAAAAAAATACCATCCCGCCAAGGTTTTAGCCAAAAAAATACGGCTTTATGGGATGTTTACCAATCACTTTCCTGGTTGGTGGTATACCTACCCCTCTGAAACATATTTTTGTTCGTCAGTTGGGATGATTTTCCATTCCCAATATGATGGGAAAGTCATAATCCAGTCATGTTCCAAACCACCAGTTTCACATGGAACCCCAACTTAAATCAAACAAAGTGACTGTCCTCTTGGGACCATTGCATGGCTTCCCCACCCTCGCACCGTCCGAGCGGTCCGGCGACCGGGCACCTGGAGTTCTTGCGCAGCGCATGCATCAAGAGGGCCAGGGCCTACGACTGGATTTCACTGGATTTCATGGCTGGTGAGCGGAAAAATTGGAGGTATACCCGGCCTGGTAAACGTTTACATAGCTATAGGGTCTGGTATATATATATATTGTTAATCATGGTGAATATATGGTTATTATATGGTTAATGATGGTTTATAATCATCGACCCATGATACCCTCTGGTAAACAAACAGTTTGCTATTGAAAATGGCCCAGTCGAAATAGTTGATTTACCCACGAAAAATGGGTGGATTTTCCATAGTTATGTTGACTCCCATGTTTTCTGGTGTTGAAGCGATTAAAACATCATTTTCCCCATGAAAGTGGCCATTTGGGAGGCATACATGGCATACTGCATTCCCCATATATTCCCATATTCAAATACACCCTCTTTTCCTGGACTGGCTAATTGGCTGGCTACATCCAAGTGAATAGATCAGAGTTTCCTCAAAATCAGGTTGCAGCAGCAAGAAAAACGAGGATTTCACCAACAAAACTGTTGATTCAACCAAGATGTCTTTGTTTGTTTTGTCACAATGCGGGCTTAACCAACCACAACATGGGAATCCATTGAACTTCTATGTGCATAGTAGAAAGAACTGCTTACTACTGTGGATGGAAGAAATCCTGCACCACCTGGGATGATAGAAAACCTATAAATAATGGGATGTTTACCACCTATGAACTGGTGCAGGATTTCGCAACCATCCACAGCAGTAGCACATGAGGTAACTTTAGGACAATGGGGATATGAGGGATATATCCGTGTATCAATGAAATTCTACATATGGCTTTGTTTGAACATAGTGTGCCCCTAAATCCATCGGTTTCTCTTGATGTCCTTATTCTACCCTCTGGTAATTTAACATAGCTATTGAAAATCACAATTTTTAATGGGTAAATCAGCTATTTCTATGGCCATGTTCAATAGTTATGTTAGTTCACCAGAGAGTAATAGCAATTTGGGAGATGAAAAATAGTTGAATAGTTCCCAATTTTTATAAACTAAAAACAGTTATGTTAGTTCAATAATTATGAATCCCAATTTTTTCACAGCCAAAAAAAAACGATACGAATCCACAGGATCCAGACCGAAGGCCTCCAACAAATTGCGATTGCCAGGACGCAGCTTCCACACCCTGAGTGGACCGAATGGCGCCGTTCGGCGTAACGGCGCCATTCGGATGGTACCCGGGGTATCCCCATGACAAAGGGAAAGCTCCATAGGAATTAGCCATGAAGTAAGTAAATTCCACTAATTCAGATGCTGGTTGGTGGTTTCAACCAACCCCTCTGAAAAATGATGGAGTTCGTCAGTTGGGATGATGACATTCCCAATATATGGAAAGTCATAAAAGTCATGTTCCAAACCACCAACCAGGATGGTAATGGATCATGGTAATGCTTGGATTTACGAGGGGAATTTATATAAGTATGTGAGGGGATTCCTGGTGCCCCGTAGCCTCTATTGAACAGCAACTTCTGGATTCATGAATCCCAAATTGACAAAAACGTGCAGTACTGGCAGGCTCACCGTGTCACCACAACAAAAACTGAATGTTGCGGTTTGACATTTTGCAAGTATCACAGAAGATGCTTGCAAGTATCAATACATTCTGGGATGTTATTACTATCACTATCACTATATACATATTACTACATATCACTACATATTACTACATATTACTACATATTACTACATATTACGCTATTATTATTTCTATGCTTTCGCCCTTCGGGGCCTTCCTAGCCCTTAAGCCACATGAAAACCACTTAAGCGCGATATCTTGCGATCTGTGGATGATGATCTGAAGGGAATCGATAAAAAATTCACTGCCTGGACTTTAGTTGATTTTGCGGAAAAAAAACATGGCTGGCAAGAAAAAAGGCTAGATACAATTCATGCAAAATGCTGTTTTTCTACACATGTTCTGCGTCCAAAATGCTGGACCTTTGAAGTTTACGTCAACACGGACCTAGGACCTAGAACTGATTCTTTAGGGATTTCAAGGGCATGTTTTTCTCGCCTAAGTTTGTTGCGGGAGGTTTCCTGTTCAAAGATGTTGATAGCAACAAAATCGATGAATCTCCACACGTTCAACCTGAAAAGGTGGTTGTTGGCCTTGTTGGTCGCCTCCTCAAGTCTCAATTCATTGAAGTCCCCGTTTTTCGGCCTAGTGATTCCCTCAACGGAAAAAAACATGCCATGATGATGATGGTGATAGTTCCACACATAAATGCCATAAGTACTCTCAGCATTGTTGTGTGAAATTTCATGAAACTTCAACCCCCCAGGACCATGATAGGGGAAGTTGCGAATATCTTCGTAAACGTTCAAGCACTTTCTATAGCCTCATTTTGATGCTGAGAGCCGCTTCTTCATTCCCATCATAGCCCCAGAACTCCATCCCAGGTCCCACTATTCTACCATTTCTGATGCGTGGACCGGGGACCAGACCTCTATGATTCTGTGGATGAACATCCATTTTTAAACATCATCCCCATAGATCCGAGGAGATTTTACCAAAGTTATTGGGATTCAACAAGAACTATAGCTGGTTGGTGGTTGAGTAAAACTACCCCTCTACAAAAAATGATGGACTGAGTTCGTCAGTTGGGGACATTCCCAACTGAATGGAAAGTCATAATCCATTCATGTTCCAAACCACCAATCAGAAAAAAAACAAATATATACATATATATATAATATTATATATATATTATATAGCAATATTTACCGCCAGGCTACCAGGGTCTTCTCCCCCATTTTTGGTGCTTGGGTGAAGATTTCCCCAGGCTACCAGCTCCATAGTGTGGACACGGCACTTCTGCAGGACCACGACTTCATAGTGTGGTACGGGTTTTGGTGTCGGCGTCTGAGGAGTACCAGGGTGAGATGCAAAAAAGGGGATATGGAGAAAAAAGTGGCACAATGGGATACAGTATGGTCTAGATTTCATGAAATTCATAGGAAATTGATATATATATATATATATATAAATACATATACATATATATATATAAATACGTATATACATATATATATATATATATATATATATAAATACATATATACATATATATATAATCGCAATATGCATCAATATGCCAATTGATTTTCTATGCTCTGAAATCCTTATTTTGCATCCCCAAAATCATCATTAATTTTTGTGGGTGAAACCCACTTGTTTAACCTCCTTAACTGCCTTAACTCTAAACGCCAACGTTGTCATTTCAGCTGTGCAACTGGGTTGTTTCACTGGCACATGCCGTAAATCTACACGTGTTCTCCACTTTCATATGGATAGTGGGTCTGAACATGTATGAAAATATACATCCAACAAGATTTAGGTGTCTTCGCACATAAGTTTCGTTCGCAATGCCTCAAATTTCGACCCTGCGACCCGCATCTCTGTATTCAAGAGCGCCCAAAGAACCCTAAAGAAACCCTAAAGAAACCCTAAAGAAACCCTAAAGAAACCCTAAAGAAACCCTAAAGAAACCCTGCAAATACCATATGAAAGTGTATATAGTGAAGTACCCGTGGGGCGTAGCGTACGTGCTGCGGGTATAACTAGCCTGGTGTGATGTGTACCAACTTAAGAACATCACAAATCACATGTAAAAGCCCGTGCTTTGTCTGTAAATGTCCATCCATTGCTTGTCAAGTCCCCTTGTCTTGCTTTTGGGTTTTTTCTTGTCGATTCCCAACGTTGGCTTCTTCAATCCTTTTATCTTGTTGGTTACCTCCAGTAATTCAATATATCTATGGTAAATGGCCCATGTAGTTCAATGGTTTACCACTTTAAAATGGTGATTTTCCAGCTCGCAAACTAGTCAATTACCATGGGGTAACCATCATACATCCCAACGAATCCCATTAAAATCCCATTAAACATACATAAAGAAATACCATCAACATCCCATGAAATCGACATAATCCATCCATGTTTCCATGTCAAAACCCAAGTTTTCCGTGCCAAACGTGTCCCTCCATGTCCCTCCATATCCGCTGCGTCCTGGTCAACGGTTTGCCGCAGAAAAGCACTGGGTGCCTGGCCCAAATGCTTCACCTCAGGGCGAAGCATGCCCAGAAGGCTATCCAGCAATGATATTTTTTCTGAAATGTTGGTAATAACATGTAGTAACTATGATTATTGTCAATATGTACATGTTTTTGACAACTATAGGTATAAACAATAGTGATCTATATATTCTCAATAACGATCTATGTTTAGCAATGATGATAGCAACTATGATTGTTGTACATCTTGGCACGACATAATTATCACCAAATTTGCCACTGCATTGCCATCATGTGCTCACGCACCTCAACATGCCAAATGTATAACAAAACTGTTTGAACATGTTTCATTCCATTTGGTTCCGCAACACGTTGTCCACAAGTGTTGAATACTGTTACCAATTCCAACCAGTATTTGAGGGTCAAGGTAGTGCTTAGAATATCCGGTTGGTTGGTTTTGTGGTGTTGTTTTGGGAGTTTTTTTCTGGGGTGTGGCAGGAAGTTTTGCGGCAGAAGGTAGATGCGGATTCAATCCTTGAAGATGGAGACTTCTCAACAACTTTTAAATTGTTGCTGACTTGCATCTACAAGAGGTTGCACTCAGATGTTGGTGTTCAATCTTTTGATGTACTCAATGTACTGTAACCATGGGCATTGAAAAACATGAATAACATCTCTTAGGCCAACAACTTTGTTCATTTGGCAGTGTGTCAAAACCTTGTACCCCTGGTGAACATCAAAATAGCTGGTAAATGGATGTTCATCCCACTAAAAATGGTATTAATAGGTATTGATCCATACCCATTTTACAAAATGATACATGATTTCATGTTTGGGCATGGCTTTGGGACTGGTCTGGGAGGCCTGTCCACCCAAGTTGAGGACTGGCAAGCTGCAGCAGCTAACGGTCGGAAGTCCCTCCACTCGGAGATACAGGGGATAAATGGGGTTAAATCACAAATTTATGGGTGATGACCCAGCTTCTAAGTGGGATGCACATCCATGCAGATATGTAAGTTGGATTTTTCAACTCCTTATCATCCCTGGTTAACCTGCTTATGAACCAGCTGACTTATCTAGGAGGGCCACTTCGTGGTTCCGAAATCATGGTCGGTTGGTGGTTTTACCCCATCCCAAAGATGTCAAAAGGCCTCAAATTTCCTTCCTCAAACTCGAAATTCCAGTGGGGTTTAGGCAAACATGAGAATTTGACAGTGGACTACCGTCCAAATACACCAGCAGCTTTCCTTTTAATGAGGTGATTTGTGCTGTGGCTTATCGAATTTCCGGGTGAGGATCTATCCACAACTCAGCAACCCAAGTTTGTCAGAGCTAGATCCCACACCCTCCTCGTTTTCGTCTACCGGAAATTAGAAGCAACACACTATAAGACTTTCTGAAAAATCTACAAAAAAACATTTTACCCCAATTTCTACCCCATTTACCAAGGAAAATTTCAAACTACCTAGACCACAAGCTGAATTTCGCCCAGTTGCTCTGGGTGGAGCTTGACCCGCTGCCCTGGGTCCAGACTGAAATTAAATATGCAACTTTCACTGGGAACATGATGATCATGATGTTTTAAACCATGGATTCTTGGGGTGTTCCCCAGCAACTTCTCGGGTACCAAAGCCATTTGGATTGTGACTAGGAATGATTCTTTGGCTGATGTTCCCCCAGAAGATCGATTTCGATGAAAAACCTGGGACCTGGGGTAACTCATAGCCCACCCAAAGCTGCTGGATCTAAACCTTAAGTGTTTCTATCTTCGAAGTTAGAGATTTCAGATTTTCCCAGCTCAACATCGATTTTTTTGTTCTGGCGCCTCAAAATCGGTGATTTTTCGAGTCTGGAATTCGTATCAGCGTATGAGTGTGAATACCAAGAATAACTTAAAATTCTGCGGGTCAACTATAGTTGAGCCATGCCCACGGCTCCAGTTCTCTATCTTAGCCTTACCCAAAAAAAAACTTCTTGACTGAATTATTGAATAGATAAACCGTTTGAAGATCTAGAATACTTCCGTTTTTGACTTGAATACTTCCTGTGAACGTTTACAAAAAGATCTCGAAAAACCACCGCCATGACTGTAGATCTTTTCCCTAGGGAAAGCATCGTGGTTTTTTTCCGCAGATCAAGGCCCTGCAAGCGCCTGGTGTAACCAATTGTTTGATGGTTTAATCATGGGGATAAGGAGGGATAGCATAGGGATATTGTGAGGATATACAATACAAGGATATATGATATATGATGATAATCTGATGATATATGGATTGGTCTGTACGAATTGAATCTTCAGCCCCCAAAAAATGGCAATTCAATAAAACATGAAAAAAAACAAGTTTCTTCAGATATGATCAGCACGGGATGGAATTGGGCACCCTATTCTCAGGACCCAAATGGACTGGTGCCCTATGGATCCTATGGCAATCTCATCTGGTTCAAGTTGGATGGCCCAGAAAAAGGAATTGGTTTTGTGTCCGTTGCCTTCTGAAAAATTGCGCCCGAAACATGACCGAAAAACACCCCGACGAAAACTGGGTGTATCCCACAGAAAGCAGTCGCAAAATTCCATGGACAGATTTAACCTCGGCGTGGCTAAACCCGAAGGCGCCGTGTCGGAAACCCTGCAATTAAAGGATAAACTATATCTGGTTGGTGGTTTCAACCCCTCTGAAAAATATTAGTCAGTTGCGGATTTTGTTCCCAATATATGGAAAAATAAAATTCATGTTCCAAACCACCAACCAAATATACTTATCATTACTGATCTAAATAATAATCCCAGTTAGATTCCCAGCGAGCAACCATTTCATGTATGTTGAATCTTTCACAGAGCTTTTTGCTGTTGCCCATGTGACCCATACCCATACATCAGGTCAATTGCGGCCCCCATCCCAGTGATTGTCGCCATTGGGACTTATACAACTATTTATTGATTTTTGTTTCTATGGGGTTTACCCTCTGGTAAACTAACATAACTATGGAAAATCCACCCATGTTTCATGGGTAAATCCACTATAAATGGCAAATTTCAATAGCAAACTGTTAGTTTACCAGAAGGTAATATCTTTGCCTCTTCCAGATTCCTGCAAAAAATATAACCAACTGGTCTCAGGGATTACGGGATGATTTTCTGGATGATGGAAGGCGGATTTGAGCATGAGCATCATAAGTATGTTGATGCAAAGAAAAAGGACATGTATTCGTCAAATGTCGTGTTCAGTGGACAATATGTCGATCATCTCGGATTGTTGGCAATCAGTATTCTCTGACAGTTTCTCTGCAATATGTTTGCACCTCGAATCGGGTTTGGACAGGATCACACGGTATTCAACGATCATACCAAAACATAAACATGTCAGCAACAACTGCAACAAGAAGGACAACATCGTTTGGGGTCTCGCCCTGCAGCCTTGTGCGGTTGATTCTCGAATATTCTCGAACTAAATAAACAAAAATGATCACATGCGTACCCTTGGAAATCAGGCAACCACCCACGCCTAAAGAGTCAATATTGGCTCTGACTGCGCCATTATGGCAAACCGCAAACCCATGCATCTGTACTACGTGGCATCAGAGGTGTGACACATCGAGTAGAAAAAACTGTGTGGAATCTACGCAAATGGTAGATAACAGCAGCAGCCAACACTATACACAATTGATGTGGGTATTCTTTGCGTTGTGCTGTGCGAAATTGTTCATCATCACCTTTCCCAATGGCGAGAACAAAAATAGTGGAACGCAAGTAAGTACATGATAGCACTACCGACCATCGCAACAGCAGCAAAAACGTCTGAAAACCACAATCAAACCGATCACAATCCATCTAAACATATATATATATTATAAAAACAAACCTCCGATACAGCTCCTCAATGTTCACCCTTTTCAACCAAACAACATGCAGGATCTTGCGCCAGTCCTAACACAACATCTGAGGGTGCACAAGTGCAACTTCGACAAACGTTGGTGCAGCGTTGCAAGGACTGAAACTCGAGGCATGCATGGCTATACAACAGCAAGTGCAGGCGATGATATACCTGCAAGCTATACAAGCTGTGTTTGACAAGATATAGGTCTGTCTGGCCTGTCTGAAAATTGGGGGGTTCAACAGTTCCATGGCTTATCAATGCTTATCATCATGTCATACCATACCCAATTTTCAGACACCGATGTGGACAGAGGTACTACGGTAAGACCCAAGTCTTCCTCCATTTGCTCCATTTATGGTTTGAATTCATCCATCAAACTATACACATCCATCAGTTGCTTTGCATGGTTAAATTGACATTCTTGGTTGCGTCAATTTAAACTCAATGTCAATTTACATCAAAAAAGTTTTAAACTCAATGATCAGTTTTAAACTCAATTTAAATTGGCATTGTAGTTTTGTAGAGGAGGAAAAGGATCATCAAAACTCCAAGGGAGAGCGGGACTTGAGCAGTGCGAAAAGTGGCCAAAAAAAGCTCACGACATGCGGCACGGTCCAGCCAAATGATTTACCCATCAACCACTGAAGTGATTGACTATGGTGTAAGTATGGTTTGAATAAAACATGATGTGGTAGATGTTTTGGGAATATCTACCTCATATTACTACCATTTACAAAAGAATGTGGGAACCCACTGTCAGCATGAATCAACCAAGATTTACATTTTTTTATGGCTTATCTCAGATGCTCTGAAAACACAAAAACAGTGGTGTTAGTGAATCATTATCTTCCATGTAAAGCAAACAACGATTTACAGTAAAGCAGACGAAACGCCGCTAACTTACCAAACCAACGTTTATACTCAGACTTTGCCACTGCTCACTGGTTCCACTCATGTCATTCCCTTGCCGAAGCCCTTCCCACGCTGCTTCCGCTGCTTCCGTGCACGATCATCCACTTGTTGCTGCTGCGTTGGAAGCTTCAGCTGCTTCGGTGCATGATCATCCTGCTTCCTCTTTTCCACTGTCATCCGCGTCCACTGCAGCAGGCTGTCCCTGGGATCACTGGGACTTCAGCAACCCATGTGGACAACTTGTGGGGAGTGCAAATTTGAGCCGTTAACCAACAAAGTTTGTTCGCAGATGGGAAACGTTCGAAACCAAAGTTACATGGTCAATCTAATTGAGCTTTCCGCTTCTGGCCAACGTGTCCGTGGATTATTTTGACTTATTTTGGGTGTGAATATCACATCGCATCCCTCAAATAATAACTTTCGGAAATTAGAAAACCCACTGCTAAACCAAAGCTGCTGGCGGGTGTTTGTTGACAGCATGGACCGATCTTAAAACCTGCAAAAAAATCTCTGGTTAGTACTAGATAGTGAGATAGTGTCAGCTAAAATTAGATAGTGTTAGATAGTACTAGATTGTATTAGATAATATTCGACAGGGTTGTATAGTATTAGATAGTATTGGTCTGCATCCCCATTTAAAGCTACATAGTAAAGTACAAAGTCGCCGCAGGCAACAACCAACGCGGAAGTCAGCATTAAAGCGGGCGAGGAATCCGAAAAAAATGGGCCAATGACCCAATGGAAATGATGATAGAAACAACAATTCCTTTCACGGAGCGGCACCAGGATAGAACATGAAGATTGGGTGGGTTTGGAATCCCCTTACCCAGTGAGCATTGAAGTGGCAACCCGTGACAAAAAAAAATAAGGCAATTCCACCTTGGGAAGAAAAGGGACCCTGGGAGGCAAGTTCCGTTCCTGGTGTTACACTGCAAGAGGAAAGAGCATCCAAGCACGAAGTCTTCACAACATTTCATAAGCCTGAAAGAAAAGTCTTGCTACAGGTTGGATGTGGTGGATGGAGTTGGTAATTACCCTCTGGTACTCAAACATGGCGCAGGCTGGAAACTCCCACCATTTATATATATATATATATATATTTATATTTATAGATATTTGTACCCGTTTAGATACCCATTATCCCATTTTTAGGCAATTTCCCATGCCATTACCAGGTTTGGTTGCGAGAGGGACTCAAATTCCAAGATGAAATCAGCCAAGGTTGTGAACAAATTTTGATTTCTGCTGTACCCCATATCGAAGAAACATGTTGTTTTTAAAATATTATAGATATATCAACCAAAATTCAATCATTAAAAAGTTTACAAATCCAGCATTGATGTTCAATGATTTTAATTCATGTGTAGATGCGACCATCTAATGTTTGAAGTCAAGACAAAACATGTTTTTGCGCCATGCCGTCGTTCAACCATTTTCCTAAGTGATTTCTTTGGGGCGCGAGGAACCACCGATCAACTCTCTACTCAGCACCATCTTCCCAGTATCATGCTGCAAGAGACTGCTTTGAAGTGTAACATGAAACTTGCCGGGATGAAACACCACAATCATAATCATAAGGATCATGAAAAAAAAACTAAGTTTCTAAATTCAACACACGTGAGAACTGGAACCACATATTTGTTCCCCACATTGACGTGTGGGGTTTTTGTTTTTAGTTCTGTATCCGCTCCTCGTCCTCCTTCCCGTCCACCCTCCTCAACAACTCACTCACTCACTCACTCATTCACTCACTCACTCATTCACTCACTCACATATTCACTCACTCACATTCACTCACTCACATTCACTCACTCACATTCACTCACTCACATTCACTCACTCACATTCACTCACTCACATTCACTCACTCACATTCACTCACTCACATTCACTCACT
>Ga0126342_10003514_pt1 | contig 25934 bp, 20 predicted proteins | sample Cyp1metagenome_FD_92528 | JGI IMG/M metagenome (GOLD analysis project Ga0126342, IMG submission 92528) | Coral microbial communities from Lord Howe Island, Old Settlement Bay, Australia - Cyphastrea 1 metagenome | ecosystem: Host-associated > Invertebrates > Cnidaria > Coral ... | reverse complement strand
CATACATACCATACATACCATACATACCATACATACCATACATACCATACAAACCATACATACATACATACATACATACATACCATACATACATACATACCATACCATACCATACCATACCATACCATACCATACCATACCATACCATACCATACATACATACATACATACATAAATACACACATACATACATACATACATACAAACATGCATACATACATACCTACCTACATACATACATCCATGCATACATACATACATACAAACATACAAACATACAAACATACATACATACAATACCATACCATACCATACATACCATACATACACATACATACATGCATACATACATGCATACATACATGCATACATACACATACACATACACATACACATACATATATATATATATATATATATATACATATACATATATACGTATATACATATATATATATATACATATATACATACACAAATATACATATATATATATATATATATATACATACATTTACAATACATACATATATACATATATATATACATACATATATTTACAATACATTACATTACATTACATTACCATACCATACCATGCCATGCCATGCCATGCCATACCATACATACATACATACATACATACATACAATTCTGTACATGTATCTTGCACTAGGAGTGACCACCTGCCAAAATGGTACATATGACCCACTGCCATGATGATCATGCTGGAAGGGCGTGATTTCGATGATTTCGAGGATACTCAAAGAGCACTGGGAACACTGGCCCAAGTGATAAAGGGCTGGTCATGATGGTAATGTTTCGTAGTAAGTGGGTTATAACCCCAGTTATAAGTGGATTAACCCTACTTATCCCATTTATAAGTGGGGTTATAACCCACTTACTAAATGGGGATGAACCACCAAGTATTGAACCATCCATTTTTTTGGGAATCCAACGAACCAGCTCCGGATCAACTGATTTTTCGGGGATGGATCACCGAAGCGGTGAAGCCTTGGTGTTTTCGCTTCATGGCTTGATCTTCCGCCGTGAAAAACGCCACGTTTGGAGTATCTCTGAAGCTTGGGGAACCCAGATTTGATATCCCAACATTCGATTTTTGGTTGGAAAACATGGGTTTTGGGATATTTTTTTTGGCACTTTTTTTAAATTGAAACCACCAAAAAATGGTGCTGGTGATGGCGACGCCAGACACGTTTGCTGGCTGCCCCTGTTGGGTTGATGGGAATCACCATTTATTCACCAGAAAAAAATACTGGGACATTCCGGGAAAACCCAGAAAGATATTCCCATTCGAATTACGGTTAATTGATGTTATATCACAGAAAATATCCCCATATTGTTGATTGATTATCATGTTGGAATTTCCCCTGAAATTCCAATAACAACCTCCTTATTCCTGGGTTTGAGCTCATGTTGGCTTCAAGTTTTTCCAGTGTTTACTAGGAAGTGCAGTTCCACTTGTAAGTGGATGTATTGTTATAAGATGTTCGAAGTTATAAGGCTGATATCCCAACCACGGGCGTGTAGTTCACCATGGTTATACACATTGAAAAAATTACCTCAAACAGCCTGCCCTTCGCAGACAAAACGCTAGGACGTTGAGAAGGAGAAGAGACTTGCGGCGGAGTTGCCCATGGAGAAGAGTGAGGCCTTGACGCGAAGGGGTTGAGCCAACTGGTGAATGATCAGTTTGCGAACTGGAAAATCATCATCTTTAAATATCTTTAATAGGCAAATCAACGAAGTCGCTGGGCCATTTTCAATAGCGATGTTAAATTACCAGAGGGTTAAGCCGACTGGGCCGTGACCAAAACATTGGTGCAGCGATGGTTTTCATCAGCAAAATGAGGAAGGGCCTGGCTTTGAAACAGCAAAAAATTGGAGCTGACATAACTGGTACATGATGGTTGATTGTGTTTGGATTGTTTATTATAGGGGGCTTGTTGGGGATTATTATCACCGGTGATGGGAACCCCTATGAACCAAGCAGTTTTTTAAGGGATGACAGAGGGGGTTCAAAACTGCTCAATTGGTTTTCTCCAGGAAACACGGTACTGTAATTTTATGCTGTAACTCCAGTTTAACCCCATTTCATGGGCCAACATATCATGCATTGGTGCAAGAATGTGGGATACCCCGACATGACAATTCTGATTGGCCGGAACCACCAAAACCAATACATACAGTTGCGTATGGCATCCATGGCATGGTGAACCTTTTAAATGGTCCTCATGAAATTTTCGCTGGATCTATAATATCAATATCAAGCATTTTTTTCCTATTCATGGAGATGTGTTTTTCCTATTCATGGCAATTTTCGTGGGGAACATAGTGGGGAACATGATGATCAACTGCAAGATTTTAGGGCATCCCTCATGTTGAGATAAAGCCTCGCCACGTGAACAAGCCATGTCTGAAGCTTCGCCGAGACTTTGGATGCCCAACATGATGGGTTATCTACCCTCTGGTTATGTCAAAATAGCTATTGAAAATGGCAATTTATAGTGGATTTACCCATTAAACATGGTGATTTTTCATAGTTATGTAAACGTTTACCAGAGGGTAACTAAGACTTCGTGGTTGGAAGGGTTCGTAAGGTCAGCCATTTTGGTAGCTTGCTTTTCAGAGCAAAATAACTGGTGTTCATCAATTACGTCACCCATTTTATGGTCGTCCTGGGTCTTTTGTTTGTTTTGTTGGCGTCAGGTGAGCAAAATCAAGACATAAATGATAACATGCACCACATTTCAACACTTATATCGTCATTAGGGAGATTTCGACCCAAAGGAATTTGGTGTTTCAACCAACAGATAGTGTGGCTGTATATAATCAGTCAGAATGATCACCAGGTGCTCAATAAGCACCTACTTTTCTAGACTTCTCTATTTCTATGTCTCGAATGGGCTCGGGTCGAAATGACTTTCCTGTTTTATGTTAGATATACGATATATATATATACATATATATACATATATATATACATATATATATATACATACATATATATATATATATACATATATATATATACATATATATATACATATATATATATACACACTATACTATGGTTTATAAGCCAGCAAACATAACTGGGGGGCACCAGCCTGGTATTTTTCATGGCCTTTAAGGTCGCCTACCTAGCCGCGACCTGGGCAGGTGGTGAGCAAGAAGCCGGAGGGGCGTCTTACCTGGCTCCACAAGGACTGGGGTAAGGACTACTGGGGTCCAGTGATTTGGGGAAGAAAAAAGCCATGGGATCACTATGGGATCACTATGGAATTAATGGTGAATTAATGGTGATTTAATGGTGATTTAATGGTGATTTAATGGTGATTTAATGGGATTTAGCCACTATAAATGGTGATTTGATGGTGATTAATGATGGTTAATGGTGATTAATGGGGGTTATTAATGGCTAATAGTGAATTAATATGAATTTACCCTCTGGTAATGACTAACATAGCAATGGAAAATGGCCATTTATAGTGGATTTTCCCATTAAGAATGCTGATTTTCCATTGCTATGTTAGTTTACCAGGGGGTAACTGCAGTGACACTAGGCATCATAAACCACTATAAACCATAGTTTTTGAAGTTATAAAATGTTATAAACCAACTTATCTATTAATTAGTGCTGACTGTAGTAGCTTTTTAGAAGGCATAGTATATAGGTTAACATAGTAGTTATCTAATAGACCTGCAATTCTAACATGTTTGATCATTTTTGTGTGTTTTAGTGCATAGTAGGTTATCTATATTATTTCTGTGCAGATCTACAAAACACTAATATATAAGAAGCACTAAATAGTGTATAACTTGATACTAATAGTGTATATCATTCCAAAAATTCCCCCCACAACGCCAGGTATCTAAGCTACGATCCGTGGGTAGTTCGCCACCAGCGGTATCTCCCTATTTTAAGAGGGGTCCAAAACTCCACGTTTTCGCGGCACGATCTCCTCCGCCGGCAGGCCTTGGTTCTCGCTGCCAAGGGCCGCATTCCCGTGCCGCAGATCTACAACATCGCAGCTCAGCTGATCTCTGAGAAATCGGATTTCGATCCCATGAGATCTCCAGAAACTCCAAAATGATGGTTTAAACCTCCAGAAAGTGGGAAAATGATGGTTTAAACATGATTATATCTGGATTCAATGGAAATTCCAGAACACAAAACAGACTCCAACCCAACTTAGGCCAACCCATCCAGGGTTTAATAATTTATTAAACATGATTAAAAGGAGGAAGACCCAACACACGAAATCTGCCAAATGGATCCGTGGAATTCATTGGTATCCCGTGGTATCCCCCATTTTCAGACCATCATATCAAGTGGGTTATATATCTCAAATATCCATAAATATCCCGTATTTTTCCCAGTTAAATCACATGTCAAAAAAACTATTCTGAACAAAAACGAAACACACTTTTCCCGCATTTCCACCAGATTTCGCATCATTTCGTGCTTTTTTTTATTCCCATCATCTTCTCACATTTTTGACTATATGGCAGTGTGTCAAAACCTTGTACCCCTGTAGTTCACATCAAAATAGCTGGGATTTATGGATGTTCATCCCTCTAAAAATGGTATTAATAGGTATTGATTCATAGCCATATATCCATTGGAAATCCCTAGTGGCTTGTGGCCAAACATCCCCATGATCCGCTGAGCGTCGTTCACGCCGCCGAGATCCAGTCCTCCAAGTTCACCTCGGGCGTGAGCAGCAAGGTGAGCAGCTTTTCGAAAGTGTGTGGGAATGATGAGGAATAATAGTGATTACATATGGCAGTGTGTCAAAACCTTGTACCCCTTCTGTTCACATCAAAATAGCTGGTAAATGGATGTTCATCCCACTAAAAATGGTATTAATAGGTATTGACCCATACCCATATAGGATGAATAATATATTATAAATTATAGTAGTTACTATGATTTGTAATATATGATGTAATCAATTTATTGGTAATAGTAATAGTAATTATTTAGATTAGTAATAGAAATTAGTGGATTAGTAATAATAGTTTATTTGTGAATTGGTATTAGCAATAGTAATGACAATTTATTGGTATTCGTAATCAGTTATTAATGGATTAATCATGATTAGTAGTCCCCTTAGCAATAACCGTTAATATTAATGATTATTAATAGTCATTAATAATCAATGATAATCGATTACCACCATCTATCTAATCTGTAATAACTAGACTTAGTTGCAAGGATTAACAATGGACTATAACTAATGTGGATAGTCAATGGGATGTTTCATTATTGGTCCGAACCATCGTGGAATAAGGATTAACAAACGGATTTTTGATGGGACAATCATGTGATAACTACCCTCTGGTAATTTAACATAGCTGTTGAACATGGCTGTTTTTAGCTGATTTACCTATTAAAAGTGATGATTTTTTCGATAGCTTTTTGTTAGTTTACCGGAGGGTAATCAACATGATAGCGCAGCAACCCCGACAGTTCGATGCCGAAGAGTTGGCAACGTCCGATGGGCCAGCGAAATCCGACCAGTTGAAAACGGTGGTTTATACATCCCATGATTTATAGGATGGGTTGAAAAACTATCCAAAATTGGTGGTGCAGGATGTCGCAACCAGCCACAGTTCCACATTTTTGGGAATATCTTTGTGGGTTGCTGTATTGCATAACGATGGATCAAGAACAAACGACAGCAATCATTTTAATTTTCGGGAACGAGTCGGAACGATGTTTTTTTTGGTGAAGATGGTTATATATCTAGTAAACAAATGCTAAATGTTATAGTTGGTTATTATTGATCAAGGAGGAATCAATCATATTCTGAATGAGGGAGTAAACATAATCTTATTGTTTTTCATCAATAATAATCAATGTATTCGAATTATGAATGAAACCAATTCAAAGTATGGATCACAAACACATTGATGATCATTATTAAGATTCGCGCCTTTACTCAATTTGATTGAACTGAATAGTATTGACTGTGACTCAAATGATATTCTCAACCGTGGTCAAATACTGTTGATGGAGTGAATTATGCTGTTAAGATTGTGAATAATGTGGGTAAACCGATGTCCCAAATGGGTGGTTTATCATTGTTTTACCCACATGACTATGTTGTTGATCATTTTATTAACGACATTGATGGGAAATTAAGGGCAACACAAATATATAATGACAAGAAACATACTGTACCAGGATGATTATTACTTGAGGAGTGATAGCTTTAGTGGTGAACACCTGATATAAATATGAAACTTCTGATAAATATAATATCAGGTAAACACTGCCTTAGTGGTGAACACTGATAATCATCTTGTCTTCTGATAAATATGGAGTGATAGCCTTAGTGATGATCACAAGATGATGATCCTAATCCCATCCCCCATTTGTAACACCCCAACCGGGTCCATTCAAAAAACTCGTGCTTTCATCATCCCATGCACCCGATTTTGGGGCTGTGAAGATTTCCTGTAGCATCTTCCAGAACAAGAATTACCCGGCCTGGTAAAGACTAACAGTTTGCGAACTTGAAAATGGTGATTTAGTTCGTGGATTTACCCATTGAACTGAACATGGTGATTTTCCAGTTCGTTATGTTAGTTCGTTTACCAGGCCGGGTAACTGTGGTGTTTCTGCTGATCTCTGCAAGTTCCTCTGTCTGCAGGTTGGATTGAAGATGAAAGGTTTGGTTTCCGCCAATCTCCATCTTTTCAAGAAGGCAACAGGGGGGGGGGAGCAAAACCGCTTGGATGGGTAAAACCCTGGGCATGTGGCCAATATTTCATGAAAGATTGGGAGATGTTGGGCTAAAATATTGGGAGAGCTTTTTGCGGAATGTTGGGATGGAACCAGCAAAACTATGGGATGTTTTGTTGAAAACATTGAACACCCGCTGGTGATGGACTGATTTAATCTAATTCAATGAACCTCATTCGTTCTGTTTTCTTGATGGAGAGTTAAGTTTCACCAGCCAAAAAAAAGCATTTTGTTTGCAGGGTATAGGACCGGATGCAACGGCATTTCATGGCACGTGCTCGGCCTAGGCATTTGCGGTTAGGATTGGGGAGTCACCCCCCCCCCCGCAATGGCCGAACGTACTTCAAATTGGTGAAGTATGATGCCTTTTATCCACATCATATATGATTAATTGTTATTAATGTGGTTAAAAACAATGCCATAAAGCACCCATATGGTAATGGTCTATAGCACCTATGGTGAAATCGGGGATAGTTGATTATTGTTCTACCAACATTACATGTTGTTACTATGTACGGAAACGGTGAGCAAAAACCTTGATAGATATCTCACTATATCTATGTTTGCTGGAACATTTCCACTTTCATTGATGTTGAAAAATCCAAGAAGTTTTTTTGACATTTCCAAACCGAAGTTGTGATTTGATGTGATTTGTGCATCAATCCCATTATCCATTGATATCCATTGAACATTTCTAAAGGTTCCCAGATTTCTGGTGAAAATTCGAACTCTCAAGCGTGGGTTTGCAGTTCCACTGAACTAGTGGCTTTGCGTTTCCACGACGCCGTGGGTACCCCAAGTTACCAGGGTTATTTTACCAGGGTTATACTCACCATGGTTACTAATATACCCAGGGCTTTTAATCAAACAAGAACCAGTTGCATCCAGTTGACTTAAGTCGGTTGATCTCCCCAAAACTATCCACATTGCCTGGCTAAGCCACGCCTCTTGGTTGTCAAGCCAGCAACTCATTGGGATAATCCTGCAGATGTTGGTGAAAATCCACTATTGCTTCGACGTTCAGCTGTAGGAGCAACAGAAAAGCTTGCAGAGTGGTAGGCCGCGTGGGGTGCGATGGGTGGTGAATGGCGAGTGCTGGTAATAGGCGTAGTTTGATATAGATTCAATCTGGGTAAATTATAACGACCTCACTGCGACCTCACTGGAATCATGGTTAGTAAGGGAAGTCATCCCAATATGGCCTTAATTCAGGTTAGTGAAATATTATAATTTACCCAGATTCAATCATGTTTGCTGATTTAGTTGCCACAACTAGGGAAATATATTTCCCAGCTCCTGTCAGACGTATTTTTGGCAGAGTGCCCAAGATTGGCAATGATTCGTTTGAATCGCCTACTGGGTGGCTAACAAACCTGGTAGTGACCAAGAAAGTCCTACAACAAGGGTCAACCATGGCTATGATTCTACACTTTTGACTGAGTATGCCAGTTGGTAGACTCACCTCGTAGCAAGCGAGCTATATCTCTTTGGAGTTCCTATAGTAACTGGCCATAGCGATCAATGAAGTGGTTTGTTTGCGTATAGAGGATTGGCATCCATTGGTTTCCAGAGTCTCTCATTGTTACTTTAAGCATCCATGGTTTGACTTTAGGCAGTCTGAGTCTAGGTATTTTCAATGGCTCATGGAACTCGCCTGGTGGCCCTTTACCAGTCATGAGTTAAAAGTAATAAGTACTTACAACCCCATTTATGGAATGTATAATCCCATTTATAACCAGTTACAACTAATGAGTGGCCATAACTGAATTAAGTTGTGCTTCTCACTGCATATGGAATGCCATTGTCTCAGACTTGAAGGGAACATTTACTGTTGACCTCCCCTGTTTAGTTGGGGTTTTTCATGGAGTACCCCAATAGCTGGATGGTTTACAATGAACAGTTCTATTAAAATGGATGATTCCAAAATAGCAACATTTATGGAAACCCGAAACCCTTGTAGTATGTTTTAGGCAGAATTTCCTTCAAACGCAAGGTCGCAAGGTGCTGTCCCCCTAGTTAAAAACTGGTCGTTAATAACCATCCAGTAGCTCGCTATAGATATATTTACTATAAATCCTAGTTAATATTGGATATAAATGCTACTAGATATATTTTTTCTATAGATATATATTTACTATAGATATATTTACTATAAATGCTACTAGAAACCAACTTCGCCAACTGGGCATCACCTTGCGACCCACCGGGCAGCCATGGCTGGAACCAGGGAGCTCCAGGCCCAAAAACATCAGATCTCTGCCACCGCAGAATTTGGCAAGTCACTTGTGGATGTAAATGCTGAATGAACCACATATAAATGATAAATAATACATATATATATTATACATATACATATATACATATACTTAGATAGCTGGGGATATTCCATGTGGTTAATATATGGTCCAATATGGTCAAAAACACCACCTGTCTCAACTGGGATGGATCTGGATCCGGATCGAAAGCCCGGTATCTGACTAGGCTCATGGACTTCTCGAAAGATGGTGCGCGGACGGGCTGGGTATGTTGGACGGGTGGACGGTACGTTCGGTAGCCTCCAGTCTTGCCGGAAAATCAAACATGGCTTGCACGAAAATCCCAAAAAGCCGAGCTAACACCTTGGTAGTCGGGATTTCACCAGCTGGGTATGTGGGTCGTGGGTCTTCAAATCGGGATTTGATTCGACTCAGCAACGACATGGCAACAGGAATTGTTCACATAATCTGATCAGCAAAACTATAGAAAAAATCAGCCTGAAATCTTCTGGCTTCAGCTGTGATGGAACAATCTGAATGAGATCCCACCAGCCCCATGGGTTTGCGACGACAATTTGGTTGGGACTATTCATCACCCAAACGAATGATTCCATGTGAGCAAAACACATCTCTTGGAATCCCTGGATGGATTTGTGGCGTCCAGATTCCAAAAATTCCAAATTCACCCAGTGTTTTAGATGACATTTCTTTCACCTATCACTGACCCCATCGTTTTTTTGGCGTCCAAACACACAGATGTTTTCTTCAGATTTCACCCCCAAAATCTCGGGATTTTCCACCAGAAATGGGGATTTGGGGGTTGCCCAACAGACCCCAATTGGTCAGCAAAGATGGAGGTTTCACAGGAGTTTTATGTTGGACTCTTGAGTTTCGAAGCATCAAAAACCTGGGTGTCTCAGCAAGGAAAAACGGGATTTACCCGGCCTGGTAAACGAACTAACATAACGAACTGGAAAATCACAACGTTTAATGGGTAAATCAACTATCAATGGCAAAATTTCAATAGCTATGTTAAATTACCAGCGGGTAACATGGATTTGGGTGTACAAAATCATCCCAACTGTCGAAGCTAACTGGTTAGCCAGCGAAACAACAGGTCAAGCAACAATAGGGACGTTTTCCAACTAGTATCTGGGTGCTTTCCAATCAACATCAGCATGGCTTGATTCTACAGTGGCTTAAAATTATAGATCGCATTTTGGATACCCTCTGGTAAAAAAAAAAAGCATAGCCTCGGGAAATCCCCGAACTCAATGGGCTTTTAATGGTAAAATCATCGCACTAAATGGGGATTTTTTAAGCCATGGAACTGATTGGCGATCTCTTACTGCGGACAGCTGTTGATTTTGGAACCTGGGTCCTTTCGGAATTCGGAACCCATTGGTGAGCCACAGCAAAATGGCTGGGGGCATCATGGCTAACATCAATCAGAAGCGATGAAGATTGGGACAATTTGGTGGCTATAACATCAATCAACCCCAAAATTTGGTAGCTATAACAGCAATTAAGGCCTAGGGGCTATAACCACTGACTCCTTAAGGAAACAGACACTGGTGAGGAACTGACTCTTAAGTCCAAGCATCGGGTTGAGATTAAGTGTGTGCCTGTGGTCACGGCAACAAACGTATGTGGTATAATTACGAGAAATAAGTCCAGTAAATATAATTGATTATGATTGTGTAGTCACTGATAATAATTACTTACTGTAGATATCTGTAGATTATTGTGGAAATTCAGCCATTTGTGGATCCTTTTCCTTTTGAAACCATGGTTTGTTATCTGAATTTTGTAGAGGTAAAGTGAACAAACCTCCCCAAGTTTGGGCCGAGAAGCCTGCGACCAGCAGCTAGAAAGCCCTGGTTCGGTTAGCCATTGAACGTTCAATCCTTTCGCACATGGGGTAACTATTGGGTAGCTAATAGGATTGACTCATGGGTAGCTATAGGTAACAGAGGGGTACCCTCTGGTAAACGAACTAACATGACTATGGAAAATCCACCAATTTTTCATGGGAACATTCACTATTCTGGTGATTTTCCATAGTTGTGTTAGTCATTACCAGTGGGGTAACTATTTCGCTATTGACGAACTTCGTTTGGGATTTCTGGCAAAACCACCTTACAGAGATGAGGTTTGGGGCCCTGGTCTCTCACGGGTGGATTGATCTTAGTTGGTGCTTTTGTATCTATGGGTCAACAAGATTGAAGCTCCAAAATGAATCGTTTACTGCGGATCTAATCTGGTTGGTGGTTTGGAACATTTTTTATTTTCCATAATAGATGGGATAATCCTTCCCATTGACTTTCATATTTTTCAAGATGGTTAAAACCATCAACCAGTAATGGTCAATTTCTTTGGCCCATTGGTTCCCATTTTCTGACATCTCCATATGTTCGATGTTCCAATCCTGTTATGATTCTAGTAATCCCCAAAGGGAGTCATTCCATAACAATTCTCAACAGAGTTGATCCAAGCAATTGTAGGTAAATGTAGGCCACAGTGTGGAAATCCCTAAAAAACCATGTTTTCTGGGGCGGTGTTCAACATGAATGGGGGATGGGATTACTCTCTACTCATTCACCCTCTCTGCTATAAGGCGCGTTAGGCGAAAAAAAATGCACAGCCGGTGTTTCAACCCAACTTGATGTTTTTTTTGAGGGGAAAAACAACATGGTTTCCTGCAATTTGTTGGTTTCTGCCAATCCATTGGTTTATATTGGTTTGGTCCATGAGTCAGTTTTTGAAAAAGGGGACCATTGCAGCCATGTCACTGCAGAATGTCACTATAAATACTTATCCATATGGAGGTTTCCTAAAATGTGGGTACCACCAAATCATCCATTTTATTTTGGGATTTTCCATTATAAGCCGTTCAAACACACCAGCCAATATGTTAGACAACTGGCAGCGCACCTGTCACTCCCCATGCCCATACACATGTTACTGAAGATGTCCAGTTCTGATGTCAGAATATATGTCAGTGACCATAAATGCCAGCTTACTCGCCAGCTCGTCACGGAACAAATTGCTGTTGCCACTGCCTGTAGAGCCTGTAGGGAAGTCCCCGTACGAGGGGCAGGCGGAATGGAGGCGCTCCAACTACGCATAGGGACGGCAGCCTCGAACCAGCCCCAGAAATTACGGCTAAGTTGGGAGGCTTAGGAAAACATGGTAGGTTGCCATAGGTTGCCTGGATGGTGACTGCTTCAAATCCTAACACCTAAGAGTTGCCTCTTCGTATGAATGTTCCTAGTGTTTGGTGGAGCGGCAAGTGGGCGATAGAAAAATCCGCGCAGTTTGGTGATGCGCACGTACTTAGCATGTTCCTTCGGCACGGTTTGGCGCTCGGAACGCGCGCTTTAAAAGCTCGCGTTCCGGAACGCGCGTTCTGAGTGGATCCTTTCTCCAATAATCCAAAGTTAGTGTAGTTCCTGGGCCTGGACACTGAAGCCTTTTTTCCCCGCAATTAAGAAAGGATTTCAAGAGCTCTTATGGGCTCAAAATGGTGGATGAAGCCACCAGAAAGTTGATCTTCCCAACTCCGGATCCTTTTGGCTGAAGCAAAAAAGGTTCTGGCCTCACCAGGTTTGTGGGGCAAGCTAGGTTTCCTTCCCGGATCCTTTTTTTCTCTGAAGGAAAAAGGTTCTGACCTCTCACAAATTTTATCGTAGTGCTGTTAACAGAGGTCCAAGAAGACTTGAAAAAATTGAAAAACTTTAGTTGCAAGGAGCAAAAAAAGGATTGGGAGGCTTCTGGAGCCAAAAGCCACCATAGACCCCCCCTGCGTTCGGAACGCGCGCGTGCTAAGATACCATATGGCAATGTCATTTGACTTTTGTTACGTGTGAAAAAACAAATCATGCACACACACACACATGACAAGATTTCGCGTGCATATACCTGGTGAAAATTGGTACAGTTTGAGGTTCCCAAATTCCCGCGACCACGCCGCTACGCCATTCTGAACCTCGGCAGGTAGTTCCGGGAGCGAAGAAGAGAAGAAGAAAAGCAAAAAGCGAAAGCATAGCAACAGTGGCTTGGTGGAAAATGTCAGGAACCCCAAAACTGAGACAATCACGGCAAAATGGGGGTAACAGGGTAACATGTGGTAAACCCACAATGAACCACTGCTTTTAGAGGGTGTATACCGCCCATTTGAGGCATTATGAGGTAATATTGGGGACGTTTGATTGTTGGGTTTCCACATGATGCTGCAATTTAGACATGAACAATATCATGGGTATATTGACCAAGATGTGGAGATGCAATATGATAAAATCATTTTCACAAGTCACAGATATTCATGTGGACGCTACCATGCTCTTGAGATATAGTTACTCTTCGGGCCCACCGGCACCGTTGGAAAACCCTCCAAGGCTATAGCGCGTCGAGCCATAGCCGCCATAGCCGCAGCCGCAGTCGCAGCAGCAGCCGGCGCAGTGATAGCCGCAAGAAGAAGAAAAAGCGAAAAAAGGAGAAGGAGAAGGAGAAAGAGAAGGAAAAGGAGAAGGAGATTGCGATTGACACACGAGGAAAGGATTTTTTACCCAATATAGTCCCTGTTGGTTCCATGTCCAGAATCATCAGGGTTGGCTAAATCTTCGTAAGCAGTAACACCTACTAGTAAGGGCAAATCTTAACCATCCATTGTCCAGGTTGTAAAGTTACGTTTAAAACTGCTATAGTATAGATTGCTTAGCTTTTGGAAATCGTTTGCTAGATAATCATCATCTTTTAGATCTTTTAGAGTTTTCTAGAAAATCACGATTTTCCGTATGAAAATTGCTATTTGGTAAACGGTGTGCAACATTTCTAGAATCAGCCGTGTTGATCTCCCCTTTCACAGCGTAGCCCAGCCACGGCATTTTTTGCGCAGGACAGATCGAGATCCCATGACGATCGATCTCATGAAAAGAAAGAGAAGGAAAGGGAGAAGGAGAAAGAACGAGATAGAGATAGTGTCTCAGATCAACATAGTTGAAATATGTTGAAATCAACTGTTTGATGGTGTCATTCTTTTTAGTTTTTCAAACTCCATGTGGGATAGTGATCCCCGATGACTATGCATTTCTGGATGGTTGAATCATCAATCAGATCGATTGGATCCATTCTTTAATAACCAAATCTCCATAATCATCCAAAAAACTGGAATCTCCACATGAACACATCACCAGGACAAAAAAGAATCCTCTCGTGCTTACCAACACCGTTCCCCATAGACTCCTACCATCTCCTACCACAGAATTTTCAAGTTGGGTCTGACCACAGATCACATTCGTAACATTGAAGAACAAACAATGTAAATTGTGTTTGAGATTTGATCCGTCGCACAGGCTACGCGAAATTGTTTTTGATAGTATCAATCCGATTTGCACAGAAATATACTGTTTTGTTCTAGATGCGTCGATGAGAAAAAACTCTTCGCAGTTTCCCAACAGGAACGGATTGGACCGCAGGTGCCATGGTCAAAAGATGATCAAATTGGCATCTTGACAGGGATTTCGATGGATTTCGTACAAGTTTAATATACCCATTATTTCTGAAATCCCTATCAAGATGCTGTGATGACCATAGCCCATCATATGGATTTATTGGATTTGAGCGCCAGCGTCTCTAAGGTGATGATGCAGTGAAGAAGCCTCTTGATGCAACCGGGAGTGTCCCAGGGTCCCTGGGTGAAAGGTGGAGGATTTCATTGAAGCAGATTTGAAAAGGTGGATCATCAGAAAATCATCAGATCCCCTCGCTTAATCCACCTAAATGGGGAGTCTATAGGGAAGATTTGTATGCAAATCCAAGTGAACATCTAGAATATTTGGTCTGGAATAGCGCGCAGAACAACATCTTCCGATGCTTTCGATGCTCAGTTCTTTGGGTTTGGCGGTTTGGCACAGTTTAAGCTTTTGTCACTTTATGGCATGTGTCTATGGAAGTGTCATGCTAGTAAGTACCGCACAGACGCAGGCAGCTGTCGATTACATGTGAGTGTGTGTGTGGGACGAACAAACATATTTATGTTCTTGTCTACAAGAAAGAAATGGTACGTTCATGATTAATAGTGACAAGCCACACAAGTAAGGGTGAAGAGTGAAAAGACAAGATTTGACAGTTGAGACCAAAAAGAGTGGAGAGTAACAAAATCAGAGTGACCAGTCAAAAAGGGGTGAATAAAAGTGCACAGTAGATTATACGAGTTATATAGCAGCATTGGCAGTCGCAAAGAAATCCTGTAGCAGACCCTACAATATACCATACGCGCAGGTATCCCCATATATATATAAATATACATACATCATCTGGTTATTTAACATAGCCATGGAAAATCACCATTTTTAATAGGTAAACCATCTATAAAGGGGCCATTTTCCATGGCTATGTTAAATAACCAGAGGGTATATCAAATTCGACGGTCATGGTAGCTTCGATTCCTCATTCCCAAGCCACATCTGTTGCTCAAGACCCACGTGTTCGTGATCCCAGTTTTCCCCTGATATCTGAGGCAACCTGGGAGGAGCACTTTGACAATTTGATATTTGATTGTTTTCTTAAAACCGTCAAAGCTAATAAATAAGCAGCTCAGTAAAGGTTTTGTTGAACATAGCTAAATAGTTCTATTCTTAGCAGGGTATTTACTAAGCATCCTTCAAAAAAGAGGCACTTCTTGCCTACAGTTGGCCATGGGTGTTCACGCCTTTACCCTCGGCGTCTGAGGAAGAAAAAAGACAAAGCCAAGGACGCAGCTGGCCAACCGGGGATTTAATCAGGATTATACCAACCAACATTGAGATCTACCCTTTGGTTATTTAACGTAGCTATAAGAAATCACCATTTTCAAACAGGTAAATCATAATAAATCGTCTTTAACTAATCCATAGCTACGTTAAATACCAAAATGGTAATTAATCGACACTGAACATCGAGTGTCCGAACATGGGAGATGCATCAAAATGGAAAGGGGAAGCATTTGAAGATCATGGGGCCAGTGCCAAACATACACCTCACCTTTTGGCGGTTTTAGAAGGGAAAATAATGATCAATGAGTGAATTCCAGGGTACCTTATTCTCAGACGAACCCACATTTCGGTACGCGATTGAGGACTGGACTGTCCTCCTAAGACCTCCTACGGATCCAGCCTACACTTGCGAAATTGAGCATCTTTGCCATTCGAGTTGCCGCAATGCCCGCGCTGAAAAAGGGAAGGCTTCTTCAATCACAATGTGCAGGTTTCCGCTTGATTTTTTGCGGTTTCTAGTGCCCGGGATCGGCGCATGCAGCGACAGTGATGAGCAGAAGCAATTGCAGAATCAAACCAGCTCTGCTTGATCAGAGAATATTGATTGCCAGGCCTGTTCTTCTGGTTGCTGACTTGTTGCTGGGTTCCTTGTCCAGGGTTGATCCGGCCTACTACACATTCCCCCCCTTTTTTGCGGTGTTGGGAGCGACCTTGGACAGGACATAATTTAGCGACTCAGTGACATGTCAAAACACATCCCTGAACTGTTGGCAACACTTCGAGCTGTGCTTGACCAAATTATATCGACCTCAAAATGACTTCACCTGAAAAAAGGATAATTGATGCGCGTATACGGGGGGACGTCAAAAGAAATGCCCAGTTCTGGTTTGTTGTGTCTTGCGTGTGTTTTGCGCAACTTACATTGCTGACATTGCTGAATAGTGGGTCATTGTTCCTTTGAAGATTCGTCAGAATCGGAACCATGCAAAAATTTGATTGTGGAATGTACGAATGGGTGGTTTCAGATATGCAATAAATGGATGTATGATGTATTAACTACCCACCACCACAGTTGCGGTATTGTCTCGTTTGACTTTCCCACTCTGTGGTCCGTGGTGTTTTTTTTGCCGCATGTTTGATCTCCCATCCTTACATCACACGTGACCTGGAAAAGTATACATAATGGACAAAACCGGGGATTTGTTGGAGTTATCACCTAGATCTTCGCTGGGTTGCACTTGCTGCTAACCCAGAGGGATTTCTAATTTGCACGCAGTGGCACCAACGAAGCCCACCCTGAAACCATATTGATGCCATGTAGGCTAACTAGTAGCTGACTTAAACTCTTTCTGTCTGGACAACAAAACATGTTCTTTACAGCTAACATGGACCCCGTTTACCATATGTAATACATGTTAACGCACATGAGAACAGCTGATAACACATGATTTCCCCACGATTCGGTTCAAAAATTTCATGCCCAGACTGGGCGTTGTTCGTGTTGCTCGTGTCCTCCAAAAAATTGCATATTTTTTTTCCCAGAATCCAGCCCAGTGGTTGAATAACCATGGTTAGATATGGTTTTTGTACGTCCCATTTATATATTTATGTGGTTTTTTCCCATGAAAAAAACGGTGTTTTTGACCGTACACCCGGTGACGGGAAATCCTAAGCATGATCAGTGGGATGATCCTCCACCTCTCTGGGCAATCTCTAATTTCAATGGATTGATTTAAGGGAAAAATTACAGGAAAACATGGGAAAATCGATGGTTTCCGGTTAAGAATTTCCCTTAAACCAATCCATTGATAATTTTGTCAGGACAAGAAGGAGGAGAAGGCTGCGAAAGAAGAGAAGGCAACTCCTCTGGACATTTTCTCGCAATCGGACATGAAGATATCTGAAGAAATCGTAATGCCCTTCAACGACTGTACAATAAATGACAGCTAATTGCAATTTACAATCTGGGGCATCCTAGATACTTAAGTTATCTTAAGTTGATTTATAACTAACTAGTTTAACTATGTTGTTTATGGTAGATATACCTATACCTCATGTGATTTAAAAACCAAGAAGCACAACTGGGAGAGCCAATCTTGTAAGGAAGATCATCCCCCACAGATCGATGGGTTGTTGGTCAAAGTTGACGACGGCCAGAGGGCCAAAGAAAGATTAATACCAAACATACAGTCTATCACAGGGTTAGCAGTTAGCACTTTCCAATGATTAAACAAAAAATTGAGGTTGGAGGCATATTTCCATTAGTATACTACCCAGACTACCCTATATATACTGCCTGTATCCGAGGGTTAGCAGTCTGTACTAAGCATACAGTAAATCACAGTATCATGTTGACCAGTGAATAGCACCTGCCATAGTAAGTTTCCATATCGTAGCATACCAGAGAAAAGTTTAATCGATATCCAGCAGCCCAGCCCGTTGTTATGTGCTGCAACCATACATAGTATTAACAAGTCATGGAGTGGCTAGAATATTGGATGGCCATCCACCATAATTAAAAAACATAGTTGCCCATTCGATATCATTTCGGAACATGTTTGAAAAATCAACTCCAACAGTCCGGTTGCGGTCATTCCAAAGATGTCAGAAAATCATGGTGTCATTTTTCAGGTAGCGTTCCAAGTTTCGGGCAGACATAGGATGAACATGCGAAAACCCGCCAACAGAAACAGAGAACGCCCAGGGGGCAGGGCAGGGACGATCAAAACTCCACGGTCATTGGGTCATTGTGGAGAATCACCAACTTTGTGCCCTTAAAATATCAGAGACTGGTTGGTGGTTTCAAACATGACTTTTATTTTCCATAATATATGGGATAATCCTTCCCACTGACTAATATTTTTCAGAGAGGTTGAAACCACCAACCAGGAGACTGATTATGAATTATCCGGATGCATCAGCAACTTACAATCTTCATGGACGACTGGGGGGTTACACTGTGCCGTGATGTCAATATCACATCTACATCACGCAACCAGAGCCTTCCCAGCAGAATTTTCCGAACAAGTCCCAAATTTCAACCGTGCCTGGGCTATAAATCATTATAAATCAGGAGATCTAACAAGTCTTCATCACCATAACCAACCATGGAACTACCATCCTGGACATGTTTTTCTGGTGGTTACGAACTGAGGGTCACCCCCCTTTTTTCGGAACGGACGAGTTTACGTGGCGTGGACTTCACCCACAAACAAAATTGGGACCCCAGGATCGGTGGGCTGATCCTCCACGTATACTCCATATGACATTATGGTGATTTAATGGTGATTTAATGGGATTTAACCACTATAAATTGTGATTTGATGGTGAATTACCTATACATGAATACCCATAATATACACTCTGGTTATGACTAACATAGCCATGGTATAGATGGCCTAATCGAAATAGTTGGTTTACCGAACTTAAAAATGGGTGGATTTTCCATGGCGAACTGTTAAATAACCAGATGGTATCTCATTAATTCAGATCCATGAAAACCCATTAAATCGCCACAGATTTTAGAGAAATCTCTCTAAATCTCAGTTTTGTGTATTTGTTTCTTGATCTTCCCATCGTCCTTAAGATTGTCAATTTGTTTTGTCGAGGCGCACAAGGAAAAGAAGGTGTGGTGCGTTTTTTATTCAACCGCCAAGTCGTTCAGTTGGATGGTGCCGAAAATCGTTTTGGAAGATGAATTTACGTCTGGAAATCCCCAAGTTTACGTGGTGTTTGATCTTAAATATGGAGTGTGATCAATCGATTGGTTGAAGGGAAAAGTTACCGGAAACATGTTTTTTTTTAACCATCAAATCAAAATAGGTTTCCTGTAATTTTTCCTTCAACCAATCCAATGATATGAGTGCGTTTTCTGTTGTAATCTTACCAACATTGTGTGGTGTCGAATTCAATCTTAATGGGCCAGGTGGGGGATCAACTTTCCGGTGGCTGTGGGGATATAGTATAGTATGATTACATAATGGAATTTAATGGAGATCCAGCTCATTGTGGGTAATTATAGTATATTATAGCCACTTTTGCGGTGAAAAAAGATGTTTTATTTGATGTCTTTAGCCGCTTTAGCCATTTTTCCCACGTATCTGGGGTGGCAGCAACCCTGATCGACGATGCGCTTTCCGTGAGAAAAAATCCGTGATCGACCTCTGGGTACCAGAACTAGGATCACCCAACTTCGGACCTGGTTTCCAAAGTGGCTGTAGCCCACTAAATAGCCCACTAAGTTGGGCATTTCTTAGGAAATATATTATGTGAATGATACCCCAGTGAATGGGATAGCGGGATAGCCCACTATGAGGACTTATGAAATTTATGAATGCCTGTCAATATTACCCTGTGAAGCCCGTGAAGCCCCCTGATTTGGCATTGGATCCATTCATGACTTGGGTGGGATTTGATAGACATATCATATATTAATATCATATAATAGTATACTATAATCGATAGAAATGTATATATATCACACTATTATAATATTGATAATCTATGAAAACATACTATAATCTGGTAATGACCAACCAGATAGAAATATTATAATATTGATGTATCACACTATTCCAGTAGAATTTAACAATTTTCTGCATCTTTTTTTGGGGACCCAAAAAGGGAATGGGATTCACCAGGCGCGGAGCAAGAATTGGTACTAGTTAGAAGGCTTGCTGAAGCCCATGATTGGTAAATCATTGCCGAAAAAACGGGATTTCACAGAATATTTTAAACAATTGGGGTTTAAACAATGGCATACTTAATGGAATATATTTCATGGAATATTTTTTCACAATTGGGGTGTATGCAAGTGAATACTGGACTATTTTAATCGATTTAACGGAACATTGGGCTTTGAAAATTGGGACTGGAATTTCAACGAACCAACATGGCGATCTAATGGTAATGGACGATTTTACTGATGGGGAACAATTCTTGGGAGTTTTTATGATTACCCTCTGGTAAACATACAAAAAGCTATGGAAAATTGCCATAGAAATGGTTGATTTACCCATTAAACATGGTGATTTTCCATAGCTATGTGAACGTTTACCAGAGGGTATATATTTGAAGGTGATGTAACCAAGCAATTAAAATGGGTTTATGACTCATTGTTTTTTTAACAGGGTTTCACACTGGCGAAACTTCCATAGAACTGAGAAATCAGTTATCCAACATACATGGTCCTTTCTGGTTTTGTGGCTCCGTTTTTAGCCAAATCTCGCGAATGCGACCAGGAAGAGAAAAGTAAGAAAGACAAGTCCCACAAAGAGGACAAGGCTGACTCTGTGACGATGCCGTGGTCCTTCGTTTTGGTTGGAATTTCCTTGGTCGAATTTGCCAGAAACTGCCAGATCATCCGGCATGAAACCTATGGGCAGTCCGATTGATTTGTGAAGGATGCCAGACTGTTCATTTCATCAGATTATGTTCATTCAATGATTAATCTGTGTAAATTATAACGACCTCACTGCGACCTCACTGGAACTATGGTTAATAAGGGAAATGATCTCCAAATGGCCTTAATTCAGATTAGTGAATTATTATAATTTACCCAGATTAATGGGTAATCCCATTGATCTATGGGTAATCCGAAAAAATCTTGTGCTATCCCCCTTTTTCAGTCGGACAAATGTTCACGTTGCCAGCATCCTCATAGATTCATTTGCTGCCTAACCCTATACTTCTTGGCCGAATCCCACACATAATTTGGTGTTGTTATATTATCAACTGACTGATATCCCTATTAGCTATATTGATCACTGGTTGGTGGTTTGGAACATTTTTTATTTTTCCATTTCATATATGGAATGTCATAATCCCAACTGACGAAGTCATATTTTTCAGAGGGGTAGGTATACCACCAACCAGATCATCATTTTTGGTTCTCATTAAATCTCCTATGATTCGTTTTTTTTTGAACAGACGCAAACACATCATTTGTGTTTCCCAAACATGACACATTTGTGTGTTTTTTGGTACCTTTTGTGGGGTTCAATAGTTAAATCTTTGTCCTTGAATCGTCCATGTTTCTTGGTTGCCCTAGATTCAGACTGACTAGATGTAAATTTAGGTTATAGATTTAGATTCAAGTTCGCTTTAGATTAGATTCAAAATTTGATTTAGAGTAGATAAATTGGATTTAGATATACATTCGTAACATTATAAAACAGTTTGGTCAACATTTAGAATTAAATAAGATAAATTAGATAGATTACAGAGACTAGAAGTAGTACGTATATCTAATAGGTAGACTCGATAGTTAGGTAGAGAGCTAGATAGCTAGATAGCTAGATAGCTAGATAGCTTTACTGCCCATAATGATAGCATTCATTGCAAAGTTGTATGACCGGGAGGCAAATCTTGGTGCATTGGACATTGACTACTCACTCATATAGGCTAGAGCTGTTGATACAGAGGACAAAAATGAATATATATATATATATACATATATATATACATACATATATATATACATACATATATATATATTGATTATAGCGTTGAATTGTTGGATATGGTTGGGTCATGTTGGGAACATTTCAATTCGTCCATTGGGATGTGGATATTTTTATCTATACGTTGAACCGCCAGAACCACAGGTGAAAGAGAAACCCGGGAAGGAAGATAGAAAGGCCTCCAAGGCCGGGGTTGCTCCATGTAGCCGTTTCGGAGACGGAACAAAAAGGGGCAAAAAGGGACCATGGCTTCATGGCTTCTTTTTTTTTGGAGGTAATAGCCACATGAAATAGCCCACTTATATATATATATATATATATATATTATTATTATTTTATTATTTGTCATTGTACAATCATCATTTCAACGCGTTTATATCAATTGTATATGGACTATGAAAAATCACTTCCCCATCAAAGGATTTACATTGGGATGGAAGCTGGCTCTGTTGAACTGCTTTTTCAATGCGCAAGCCCAAAAGAAGACACAGAAAAGTAAGCCATGCAAGTCAAACATCATGGTCAATGTTTAATTATGAATTTGCAAAAACAGTGATGGAAACATTTCCGCATAAGTCCACCGTTGTATAGAAAAACGTTCTACTGTACTTTCTCGGTTACTCTTAAGCAAATTTAAGTAAGTACAGTGACCGAAATCAGCTTTGCGGGGGTGAATGATCGATCAGAAGCGAAGGAAATGTATGTCTTTGGGGCACAGCTACAAAAGTTCCAGCCTTGAAAGCAGATCGGAACAAGGTCATTGTAAATGCCATCCCCTGGATCAGATTAAGTACCCTCTGGTCAACGTTTACATAACTATTGAAAATCACCACTTTTTAATAGGTCAATCCAGGTAAATCAAGTATAACTGGGCCAATGTCCATAGCTATGTGACAAATTACCAGAGGGTACTGTACATTATATCACTAAGTCTAGTTATTATTATGCATGATATCATTATATATATTATGCACTATATAATTACAATTTACAATAGTCATCCATTATGTCGACTATTTTTTTCGCCAGTCCTGGATGATATAACAGTCCATCATATGGTTGGTAGGTCGACTTACATATATCCCATGGGTCAATTTTTGATATACTATATAGTTCTGCCTATCAAACATACTATTTTTCAAATACCTTTTTTTTGGATATCCATAGTTTTGGTATTTTTTACCCCTACAACTATAACAGTATAATATTAATAAAAAATAATACTCCATAGTTTTTAAGGATATCCATATATTTTTATTTTTCATATATCCATATTATCCAAAATAGTTATGGATATCCATATATTATATCCAAAAATTATATCTCCATATATTATATCCCTATATTAGGATCCATGTTTGTTACATCTTATCCCCATTTTTGGGACCCCTCCCATGGCCCGAGATCGCTCCGACGGCGCTCCGAGGCCGCCAAAGAGGCAGCAGCCAAATTGGCGGCGGCCGAGGAGGTGCGCCATGGGATGCCGGGTTTGGCGTGGGGTGTTTGCAACAACACTGAACTATATACATTGAGTATATAATATAATATATATATATGAACAATATAATATAATTTAATATAGTATAATATGTATAATATATATATTATTATATAGCATAAAACGACCAACTACAGAGTTGCTCCAACCCATTATAGGTAAATGATAGCCACCTTTTGCGGGGGAAAATTGGTCAGTTGACAGTTGACCTCTATATGTACCCAATTTACCTTCCAAACGCACCTGGGGTGTTTGGAGCAATATTGGATTTGAAAGAACAGGATGAATAAATATTACATCACCACTTGTTTCGTTTAAATTGAATTTTCATTGGATAAACAGAATTTTGCACCTGAACAAATGACGGGAAATTGTGGCAATTTGTTTCATCACAAAACATGGGTTCAATATGGTTTGGTGTGATTTTATTTGGAATTTACTCAGATTTAACCACAACTCAGATAAAGCCCCGACAGCACCAAAATACGGGTTTAAGTTGTTTAACCACCAAAGATTGTGATTATAGTCCTCATAACGGTTCAATCATCAAGAATCAGGTTTTTACACCAGGAAAAAACAGGGACTGATTGATAGTTGATTCATGATGTTGTATCCCCAGCATATCCCTCGGAAAGGAGCTAGCGAAAGCCCGGGAAGAGGTGCGGTGCAAAAAAACTGGGGGAGTTACTGTACTCTTCGGTAATCAAACATGGCTGGGAAATCCACTATAAATGGACAGTAAAATTGGAAAATCAACTATCTGATTGGTGGTTTGGAACATTTTTTATGACTTTCCATATATTGGGAATTTCATCATCCCAACTGACGAACTCATATTTTTCAGAGGGGTAGGTATACCACCAACCAACTATGACTGGGTGATTTGCCAAGATTTTCCGGCCATCTTGCAAGAGGTTTAGCGCGGGTTGACATGAAGGCTGAGACATGTGACTTTCCTTGATTTAAGCAGATATCATAAAAACATGAAGTGGGAACCCCCATGTTGGTTTTTAACACAGCTCATGTCGTTTTTTCTAGGATTGGTGATGATTGGGTGGCCTAGAAACCCTCTATAAGGATCCTGGAGTAGATAGAATATGAAGTGGATGTTTTTTGGGACATAGAATATGGGATTTTCAAGCAAATTCCCATTTTAGTGAGGAGTTTTTGACATTTCATGACATTTCCATATCCTATCTACTTTACGACTTTAGGATGACTCTGTATATATATACACATATATATATATGGATATATATATATATGGATATATATATATGGATATATATATACATATGGATATATATGGATATATATATATATATGGATATATATATATATGTAGATGCAACTATGTTTGCCACGGGTTTCCTCCGCAGCTCTTTTGCAACAGGAGGAGCCACAGGACGAGGAAGACGAGCCACAGGACGCCTTGGAGGATCATCCCAGGATAGCTATGGAAAATGACCCAGTTATAGATGATTTTTACCTATTAAACATGGGTGGATCTTTCCATAGCAAACTGTTAAAGAACCACAGGCTAATATATTATATCTATCTATCTATATATATATTATGTTGATATATGATATAATCAAATATGATATAATATGTGATTTAATATGTGATTATATACATATGATATAATATGATATAATATGATATAATATGATATAATATGATATAATATGATATAATATGATATGACATGATAACACATAATATGATTTAATATGCTATAATATAAAGCTCAGCTGTATAACATATATATATACCTGGATTATTACATTCCTGGGAGATCCAAGGCATCCAAGTTTTAACTTTCATCATCTCATGAGAAGAAGTGGTGAATGGGACGCTGAATTGCACCCTTTGGTGATTTATCATAGCCATGGAAAATGGTCATTTTTAATAGGTCAATCATCAAACAAACCATCTATTTCTATGGGCCATCTATACCATGGCGAACTGTTAGTCATAACCAGAGTGTATATTATGGGTATTCATGTATAGGTAATTCACCACCAAATCACCATTTATAGTGGTTAAATCCCATTAAATCCCATTAAATCACCATTAAATCCCATTAAATCACCATTAAATCACCATTAAATCACCATTAAATCACCATTAAAATCACCATTAAAATCACCATAAAATCACCATTAAATCACCATTAAAATCACCATT
>Ga0126342_10003513_pt1 | contig 25938 bp, 21 predicted proteins | sample Cyp1metagenome_FD_92528 | JGI IMG/M metagenome (GOLD analysis project Ga0126342, IMG submission 92528) | Coral microbial communities from Lord Howe Island, Old Settlement Bay, Australia - Cyphastrea 1 metagenome | ecosystem: Host-associated > Invertebrates > Cnidaria > Coral ... | reverse complement strand
GGCAATTCTTCAGCTATACACAGTTGAATGTCTTTGAGAAGGTTATTCAAAAGCAACCCTTAATTTTACTTCCCAGCAATCTTTCAAAAGTCGCGAGCTGGTTCTCGGATATATTCGTCACTTTTTCGAGAATTTAATTTACGTCTGGTGAAGGATATGTAAATACAACCTGTCAAAGTATTCTTGGTTGCCATTTGGCTGTGTTTATATCATATGTATATGTATATATATATATTATAGTATTCTACATTTATAGTGTTAAATACATTCTTATAGATATAATATTATAATATTATAATGATATATTATAGATTATATTATATATTATATATTATATATTATATATTATATATTATATATTATATATTATATATTATATATTATATATTATATATATATATATATTATATTTTATATATTATATATTATATATTATATATTATATGCATGCATCCATCCATCCATCCATCCATCCATACATACATACATACATACATGCACGCACACATGAACACATACACACATATACACACACATACACACACACATACACACATACACACATATATATATATACATAATATATTGCTACTACCCCCAATACAAATCACATATGCCCCGAGCTCTGTAGGTATTAGGGCCAGTCCCAGCTTGACGCAACGAGCTGAGCCACGACCTGAGTCGAGATAGGAAGGTGGTGTCCCTGTTGGGTTTTCGGGGTCAGAATTTTAACACCTGTATTCGGAACTAAAAAAAACATCTAAATGATACTAAATACATATAAATACACACATATTATATTACAAATGGTAAATACCATATCATACACATATCATATTATATATACTAATGGTAAATCTATACACATATCATATTATATATACTAATCTATAGTAAATCTATGTATGTATGTATACTGCTGATTACTGATGCTTCACAGCACCTGGCACCTAAAAGTAAGACTTGTCGCCATGGCCAGGCCTGAGAACCTCGAGAAGTCGATGATGTTAGGCTGGAGTTTGACGGGCGCACTCAAATTGACCAAACTCCCGCGAGTTTATTGCATATGTACCATTTAATATGTATATATATATTTATACATATATATATACACATAACATTTTGAATATTTTTTGATTTGGAAAATCATGAATTTGAACGTTTGATGGCATTTGATGGCCCAACAAGTCAGGTGTTCATGTCATGATGCTCATGTTTCTTTCTAATAGAATCTATCCAACTTCATGGGAGATTCATTTTTCAGAGTTACGTCTAGGCAAAGATGACATAGATTATATTAGATTATTATGTCAATGTAGGAAAACCCAATAATCAACGCCAATTTTCCTATGTTTTACCACACTCTCCCCTCGACGGCAAATTTGGGCTCCGCAGGGCCGAGTGAAGGGCACAGCTTGTCGTCATCGCCGAAACGTTTCGCGCATTTCGGGAATGTGGATGGGCAATTCTCAGAGGAGCAGTTGCTGAAAGGGTGGAGAGGCTATCACTTCATTATTTTTTTTTTTTGTTCGAATAATTCACTCGATATCGCTGCTGCATATCCGAATTAACAATGGCAATCCAGCACTTAAACCCTTTATATTTGCATTGTATGCATCTACAGCAACTTTATATGTTTCTACACAAAAATCAATGTTAAAACATAAATAATAAAAGGCAAATTAAACAACTACTCATGATAATAGTAACAATTTATGGTATTGATACTATTTTGATTCTGGATCTATTTGAGGTACAACCAAAACCTTATACCCTCTGGTAAATAAACATAGACCCTGAAAATCACCAATTTTTAATGGAAACTAGTCTTCCAACCCCCATCTGGCAGGGTCTATGTTAATTTACCAGAGGGTATATTTTAAACACTGATTTTATAAGATCTGAATAGACCAGATTCAGAAATATTTGAGATGGTAAAACCATGTCAAAACCATGGGTTCTTGTTTTTTTTCTTCCCTGGAAACTTACCGCAATGAAGCACCAAATGTTGCCAGGAGCCTGACGACCCAAGGGTGCTGGTGCCAGCACATCGCATTGGGGATGCAGCTCCTGCTTGAGTTGCACGTCGCCAGGACATTAGGCATTCAGTTAGCGATATTTCAACTGGAAAGCATCAATTTTAAGACGCTTTCAGGTTTGGGAACTAGACATATTTGGGTATTAATATATGTATATTATATCTATATCTATATATATATATTATATCTATATATATATACATCATATATTGCTAAACGTGAGCATTGCATTCTTCAGAAAGCTCCAGTTTCAGGCCCTCTGTAGCCTCCAACTCGGCCCCGCAACGCAGCTGCCAGGCTCCAAAGAGAAAAGGTGAAGCACTGCCCAGCACCAGGCTGTCGAAAATCTGGGCCTCCTGAGATCAGATACACATTCCATGTTCAGTCCTTGTAATGATTTCCTGCTTGGTGGTTTGGAACATGACTGTTATTTTTCTTCCATATTTTGGGGAATAATAATCCCAACTGACGAACTCATATTTTTCAGAGGGGTTGAAACCACCAACCAGTTACAGTGTGACATTTACCTAGGGTCAGTTTCACGGCATGATCTGATCAGGCGTGCTAACAATGCCTCCAGCCAGCCAGGGACTCAGGGCTTTCATTGGATACTCAGGAGTCCGTGTTTGCAAAAGTCTTAAACCCGTGGGCCCTAATATATATATATATATTTAAATATATTTTTGGTCATTGGTATTCAGTGGTCATTTTAAGATGGGTTTTTGATGGTTTTTGTCATTTTGGTTTTGACACACGCCTGTGTGTTTTATTTAGAAACAATCCTTGTTGTTTACCCAATTTTGATCCGAACAGCCACCTCCAACAAATCCGATTGGTTTTCCTGCCAAGTTTCGCGATCGTTTTGCTTAGATCCAGAGACCACATTCTGATACAACTCCAGGTCTGGCTTGAGACGTGCGCAAAAGCCAGCGCTTTCGGGCCACTCGTGATCAGCTCAGAACAGCAGCATGGCACAGATATGCACAGATGCATGTCAACTGAGTGCAACTGGTTGGCGAAATTTGGCCAAATGTGAACATGCACCCTCTGGATCCCTCTGCTGCAATGGAAAAGTTACACATTTGACATCATTTGACGCAAATAGCATGATGTAATACTTGCGGGCAATGAAGTGGCAGCCAAAGAGTTTCTGCCGCCAATTTTTTGATGACCCTTTGGCCCTCTAGTAATCCACGCTGGCAATGGAGAACAATCATCAATATCTATATACTGTATTTATCTACATCCATCAATAGATGGCTTTCTTATGAAAAAGGTGAAAACGCGTTGTTCCACGTTTTCCAGGGTAGAGGAGTACACTCCAAATTTTGATTAAAGGAGCAGTTTCCAACTTTTGTTGGTAAAACTACCTGTCCCACCAGGTCGCTGCCTTCCCTCTCGGGGAAGCAAATGAAGCTGCACACAGCGCCAGAGCTGCCTGGGCACGCTGGCCCGGCCACGGGAACGTCCTCGAAGTCCTTGCAAAATGCAGGTCGTGCATCGGGGGGTTGGCGTAGCATGTGGTCTTCTTGGGGCACCCTGTGGCGCCTTTTGCTGCTGGATACAGTTGGGAAATGTTGGGAATGTTTGCAACAGATCATACCCCAAGCATCGGATCTATATAAATTAACCATGAAGATGGGGCCCCAAACAATGGGGCCCTTTGATGATGGGGGGAGTGGGATGAGTTGTTCACTTTTCTGGGATGACTTGGCCGTTTCAGATCTTTCAGGGGTATCTTCTGTTCCCCCTGAGGCCTTTTGCAGTTCATGCTGCCAAGCTTTGGTTTTCCAGCCACAGTCGCTGAGGAGGCTGGGGTGATGATCCCAACCATTGATGGTTTTAAACTGCTGAACATGGATGATATCCAGTTGACCCAGTATTTTCAGGACATTTCAGGACTATGATGGCATACCATATCATATCATGACATACAAAGTAGTGCCCCTAGTTAGAAATGGTTTAACACGTGCCACACCTCTTTTGTTTGGTTTATAATCACCAGAAGTGCCACTTATCCCTAGTTAATCTATATTAATATATATAGTTAGTTGTAAGCCAACTTATCTACCATAAACACACACACACTCACACCAACTATATGACTATATATATACTAATATATATATATACATAATATATATATATACATACATATGTATACATATATATATATACATACATACATACACACATATATATTTATATGTATACACATAAATCCCCAGGTTTCTTGCCTCAAATCCCAAATTTGCTGGGAACAATCACCATTTTCCCAGCTCCAGCTCCATGTCTCAGGCTGCCCTCGAAGAGCTCTTTGCACAGATGCCGTTTATGGAGGACCAGGCGCTGGGGTGAGTTGATGCTGAGGCCTGGTCAACTGGGGGTTCTATGCCAACTCATGGGGGGTTAATAACCATAATCAATGGCGATATAATGGACTATATATATATATATATATGTAATATAATATATACATAATTATATGTGTATATATATATATGTATTATATAATTGACCAGCGAGATCCAATTTACTTGAGTCCTGGTTGATTGTTTCATAGTGTCATGGTCAAATTGGGATTTGATGAAACCAGTTCTTGGGGGGATGGTCATCAATCCATTTTCAGAGGGATTCATATGCAAATTATTTTTGGATTCCCATTATGATGGGATGGGTGACCATTACCAATATAGCATGTTTTGAGATGTTTTGAGATGTTTTGACATGTTTTGACATGTTTTGACCATGGCATTGCCATTGGTGTGCCTGAAAATACCATTGTATGGTCATTTTTGTTCGGGCAAATGATGATGAACCCGCGGATGGAATATTGTACCCTTGTTTCCATATGTTGCTTGTCGGCTTGCCCTTATCCTAATTTTCTTAAGTTAGTCTACTGTCTCATTGTCCTTGAGGTGTTTAGGTATTAATATGTGCCCTTTTTTGGGATTGGATGTGCTTGGGACGGGGTGAAATGGCTGCACTCCACTGCCAATCGGCGCCCCCATGAAATGTTGCTGTTTGAAAACTGGAAACCCCGAGAACAAGTCTGGAAGATAAGTTTTACATATTTTTACTATGGAAATTGGCCATTAATATGGATTTCATGTGGGGTAACTTCCAATTTACAAGCGAATTCTGCCGTTCGAATCCCAATGTTCGCTGATTATGATTAGATCCCCTTTTTTGTTGAGCAGGCCACATATTTTCCATGTTATTAGGGGAAACATTCCACTGCACCAATTTCTCCATGGCTTCCAACCAGGCGCACCAATTTCAGGAAGATTCCTTCCAAAAGTACCATCGTGGGTTCCATCTTCAATTTCAGGGGAGTCTACCATACTCAACCATACTCAACCATCCTCAACCATCCTCAACCATACTCAACCATACTCAACCACTATGGAATTTCTTTGATTTATGGATATTTATGGATATAAAATTGGTAAAATGACTGAAAATCATCGGAAATTCGAAAATCACATCCATCATCCATATTTCGCTCCATTTCTCGAATTTTTTCGGCCGTGCAACCAGGCCTTTGGTGCACCAGATTCGCCCAGTTTTTGACGCCTGTAGCATGACGAATGGTGTGCCGCATATAATCTATACATATATATATATATATATACACATGTATATATGATATATATATATATGATCTATATTATAGTATTAGTATGTACTAGTCTTAGAGAAGCAAATACAACTATATACTTCTGATATGAACAGTATTATCTATACATAGTATCATATGGTATAATATGGACGATTTTCTATGCATATTGCAGGAAGACCGGCATGTATACCATGTGTGGGATTCTACGTTGAGGCTGGAACGATTTTGTTTGCCATTCGCATTCACCATTTGAGGTCCACTACATCCATTGGAGTAAGACCAGTGCATAATTGAATTGTGTATGTACACATTTGATATCCACCATTTCCAGATTTTGGACATACCTGTTCGGCCTAGGGCGCAGCTCTTCCCTTTCAGTTGATGTCTAAAATATATTAAAATATAGCACAGACAATCTTTCGTGGTTTGCAGGTGACACACCCCAAAAGATGTTGAAACGGCAGCGATGTGCAGCTTAGCGACAGTTTCACACTATGAGAAGTTGGGAAGGCCCTGCTGTTGCCTCAAAACGAGGAAGCCACGGCTTCTTTTAACCCAACGGTCAGCAAGTGGTTTGGATGTCCTGCCGTGGGGATGAAATGAGCTGAGGTTCGGTAGGAGTCCATATGGACATTCATTGGCTGGATGTGGGGAGAAAAATGAACCATTCAAAAGAATCATGGAATCATATGGAATCTATCTATATATATATGAATATATTAGGAATAGGATACTCAATGGACAATAGCACAATCAGTACACAATTTCTATGAAATAATCCATATAATCAATGCCATTGCCCATTCGTGAAGATCGATCAACATCGCACCTTTTTGGCTCAAAGCTTCGACCAACCATCCACCACCTCATCTCGGGGCGATTTTAGACGCCCAGATGCAGGTGCCGGCGGAACTGCTTGGTTTTAAGCATGATTTTCATGGAAGAAACTGGAGCAATTTGGGATGGATTCCTGGGGCCCAATTCATGGAAGCCTTGTCAGGGGCGGCAGCGGTCAGATCGGCGGTCGCCACAGAATCTTGGACTGAATCGGGGATGATACCCTCTGGTAACATAGCTATTGAAAATGACCATTTATAGTGGATTTTCCCATTAAAAATGGTGATTTTCCATAGTTATGTTAATTTACCAGAGGGTAATTGAATATTATTGAGACAATGGCCACAGCCAGGGTTGAACGGTTAAATCCGGATGACAGACAGCACCACAGGTTGACTTTCAAGCCTGATTTCTGTTTTGAACCTTGCAACGTGCCGTTTTGGGGTTTCCAGAAAAGCGTCCCCAAATGATCCCAAATTAATATGAAACATGATGGACCGATATACTGTAGTATGTTCCCTGTAGTCTTCAGACATTGCTGAAGTAAGTTATTTTATAAGCCACTGTTAGTTTTCTTCTTTCAGAGTCTCCTTTGGGTGGTGGTTTCACAGTTTCACAAACGACTGTATGTCAACCCTACAAATGGAATGATGATCCCAGCTGACCATCCTATTTTTCATGGGGTCAACCACCAAAAGTCATCCCCTTTCAGAGGCAGCCGTCCAGACAGCCAGTGCCGGCGGCACCGGAAGCTCCTGAGGACCAGTGGAGCAGAGGGACTGAAGTTAGATTCGTTCGATGTGCAGATACTGCAGAGACGGATGAGTTAGTACATTTTTCATCATGTATATGGTGTATAATTATATTATATATATATATACGTATACATATGTACATACACATATGTATATATATATGTATAATTATAGATATACGTATAAGCCACACACACATATATATATATTTCTACACATTTCATGTTTTCATGTTTGGAGGGATCCACAAACCATGAATGCCAACGTCAGCCGCGCGCAGGCCCCAGCCCAGGAACGGGTGGGCCCTGGCGGCCTCCATCCCAGTGGCGGGCTGCCGGCGCAGGCAGCGCCTCAAGGAGCGCAGTGCCTTGGAGAACGAGGGGATACAATAGGGGTATCATATAATATTATATTATACTATATTAATTATACTATATTATATTATATTATATTATATTATATATACATATAATGTGAATATATAATATATAATATATTTAATATATGATATATGATATATGATATATGATATATAATATATAATATATGATATATAATATATAATATACAATATATGATAATGCTTGTTTTTGATGGGTTTTTCGACTGGTAAATAAATTTATCATTGATTTGAAGGATAATAGTTGGATAGTTATGGAGAATGATTGGGATAACTTCAAATTTTTGCAATTCTAGTAGGTCAATGGTACCTAGTGACCTAGTGCTAGTTGTTGTTCCAACCATGCACAGGACCTACCTACAGTGCCGTTGTTCCTGCTGAAGCAATGCCTGAGGTGTGGCCAATACGCGGCATCCGCTGAGTTGCTTGACGTGGACGTCACTGTGCTCGCCTTTGCGCAATGGGCGAGAGCCTCAGGCCGAATCCAAGGGATGTTGAACTCTGGTTATGACTAACATAGCCATGGTATAGATGGCCCATAGAAATAGATGGTTTACCTATTAAAAATTGTTATTTACCTATATTTCCAAGGGATGTTGAAACTTTGGTCGCTCCTGCGATCGTATTCATCTACCCTCTGGTAATTTAACATAGCTATGGAAAATCACCATTTTTAATCGGTAAAACTCACTATAAATGGGCCATTTTCAATAGCTATGTTAAATTACCAGAGGGTATCACCCCAGAATTTTACCCTACTGACTCACAATTTCAAATCTAAGTGCCATACATCACGGAACCCAAATGCATCTTGAGTTACATAGTCCGCAGCACCTTGGTACAGTTTTCATGAGGTCTGGTTCTTGCCCAGCTGCTGTATCTTGAGAATCCACAATGAATCCACAATACGTTCTTTCTATCATGTTTCAGCATGTTTGATCTCTTGGGTTTTGATGCCATGCCCAAACACGCCCAAACGATGGGCTGGTGTCGCAAAACAAACCCAGACCATGCAGTGCATCGGAAAAAGTCGCCTCCCAGAGAAGCTGCAACTCTTGGCATTGTCCTGCTTGACTGTTTGGTACGGCTTGCAGCTTGAGTATTTTTCGCATCGTATCTTGTCCATGGCAGGTTGATGAAATCTCTTTGGCACTTTTAGGGCCAACCTTTCAACTGGAGTTGGAGAGAGACCTTGCAAAGCAACACCCAAGACCATGCACAGAACTATAAGGCTTAAATTTCAGCCGACCATTTGAAGATAACAAACCATGAAGGCTTCGGAAGACTCCGCTTTGCCAAAAAGTGAGCCTGCCAATTCCACCGTAAGATGTAAGTTTCGTTTCTTGGGAATAAGAAAAAAAACAGATCTTGCGATTTGGATGGAATGTTTGAACTCCCACTAAAATTTGTTGCCCACCCAGAACGCATGATTTCTCACTTACAGTAATTAATAAAACACATGTTTTCACAAAAGATTCAACTTTACCGTATTTCTTTGTAACTTCGCTATTTGAAGATGTCCATTTTCTTTATCCTAAAGAGGGAACTGATCCGTGGGAAAACAAACTTGTTGACTCACACTTCAAACGACTGAACTTAAACTGTTGTGATATGTGCATATCTTTTCACCAAGAAATACATATTTATTTCAGAACCAAAAGCTGGGGACTGGGGACCTTTTCGAGGCTATAAATTGTTGATATCTTCCACGTTGTCCGAGTTTGTGCCCGATCAGCTGAGGTGATGGAACTGAAAAACAAAAGCTCCAATTCCCAGAAGTCGCTGCAGGCCCGGATGAGAAAAGCGGACGGGATGATTTAATGATTGGTGGAAGTTGTTTGTCTTGAAAAAGGAAATGATGAAATAAACGATGGGCGGTTCCTGTCTGTGTTTGTTTTCCTTGAACCCAGTCACCGGAAAGGATGGAAGAACCATACAACTTAAGACACAATGACACCGACAGGCAATATACAAATCAATATTTTTTTTCATTTTTCGGCGGAACCCCATACCTGGTTTCAGAGCTTGTGATTTTTCGGGTCAGCAACTTCAACAACACCTGATTTTTTGAGTGTTGCGCTCCTTGTTTCACACATAGCTTACATAGGTCATCCAGGTGGAAAAAAGTGACCCATGAAATCCCATGGGGGATGTTGTTGCCACTGTTGATCCGCGATGACATCGGCAGATTGAGCTGAACACCATCAAAAATGCCATCAACGGCAACCACAGCGATCTTGCCGACTTCAAGCGACAGGGAGCAGTCTGACTCTCGTGGGAGCGAAGCCAAGAAAGACTGACATCTTCTGAATTTGATCCAAATTTGAGAGTCAGAACTCAGAACCACCAAACCATAGGTATTTGACCCAAATTTGAGAGATAGAAATCATATGAATATGCAGATGCCAAAAAACATTTAACAAAAGGTTATCTTCTGTTATCTTCTTCCATGACACATGTCGTTGTTGGGCTGCTACACAGCCGTGCGCCCCCCTTTGTTGTGAGGCGATCCAGCAACACATGCAGTCAGAGATCAATGAGTCGGGACCTCGTCGGAGCAGTTTTCATGTGGGAAAACATGGGGAGTTTTTAAGCGCTCCTGGGGGATGGTCTTCAATCCCTGGATAGGGGGTTCATATACCCGAAATATAATGACATATATATATATGAATATATATACACATCAATTATATCCCATTATAAATATTATAAAACTTATAATTAGCAGCACTTAAACTGAATGAATCGTCGATTCTCTAGAGATACCGTGACAGAGGTAGCAGATTTCGTGTTTTGAATAAGGAACCCTAAATGATGGAGGGATGAACATGACCCATATGAGGGTGGTTCAAAAAAACCTGTCATGCATAACACGCCTGTGGAAGTTGAAGATGGCTTAGATAAATCTAAGGTAACGTATGTGAAGAAATGAGTTCTGCGCAATAGCGCACAAGGGTGAGCGCACGAATAAAAGGTGTTTCTCGTTCATTACTATTGAAATGAGGACAAAGCAACGGATTTCTGATTTCTCCGTGATTAAAATCTGGCAAACAAGTATATCATTGTTCATATATCATATATTATATATCTTACTGATTTTGGTTATGCCAGATCGTTGCGCGATGGATTTTTCTCCATTTTCACCAGCCTCGTTTCAGGATTCGTGAATCCTTGAGTTCGGTCTTCATGGAAATCACCGCTGCTGTGCGCAACAATGCTGCCGCAGATCAGGAGCCAGCCGCTGCCACGGATCAAGGATCTTCAAGGTACCAAGATGTACCAAGTCTACTATATCCACAGTTTACATCAGTTTAGCTTGAATCAACTTGAATCAACTTGAATCAACCTGGTGGTTTTGAGACATTCCAAGGACGAAGATGCTAAGTGGGATTGTAGCTGTGGACAGCGACTTACAGTCTCTCACCACAGATGGTCTTCATACCTTGGGAAGGACCTGAAGATGAAAATTCAAACCTTGAATGAACAGGCTGGCGGGTTGAGAAGTGCTGGAAGTGAAGGAATAAAACTTAGTTATATATTCAACGTAGGATGGGATACCTCCGGGTCCTTGTTTCAAGTGGCCAGCAGGTAGGAGTGAGTCCAGCAATCCAGCCCCTGAAGTTTTTAATGCCGTGGGTTCTTAAACAGTGGTTTCACTGTACCAGCCCGCATGTTTGGTCAATCATTTCGGAGAGTAATAAACAGTGTACAGGGTTTCGTGTCCGCCCAGTATTACTGGTGTCTTGAGTTCCCAATAAGATGTACCAAGGTGGGAACTCCTAGTCTTGTGGAAATCTGCAATGGATTCTGACGTTTAGGACTCGCCCAACCCCATGAAACTTGCTTATTTTGGAAAAAGCCAACCAATGATTCAACAGAGAGATTGGTGGTTTTGAACCCTTGGAATTCTTTGCAGGGGACCAGAGATTTTAGTCTATGTTTAGTATCAATATGTACTAATTAGTCCAGAGATTATGGTATCCAATTTTGACCCATGCCCATACAGCTCTTGGTCGAGACCGTTCCCATCCCAACCGACCCAAACGGTCCGGGACGAGTTTACCGTGCCGAGCGGTGGAGGCTGTGCGAAATGAGACGGCCTTTGCTCAGCTGGCGGATGTCGGGGAAGCCCAGTTGGGCAAGGAGCCAGACACTGTATTATCCGGATTGGATGCTCCAAAATAAAATCATGGGGCTCGAGACTAAAATTTGTTTGAAAATAGTTGTATTTTTTTCAAAAAAAAACAGGTGTTTATGGTGATATATAATGTCAAGAAGTAGTTACAATGATACACAATGTCACTTTATTTTTATTTATGTTGCTTTTGCCATGCAAAAGTTGAATGGTATATAAGTACATTATATATATATAATATATATATATATATAATGTCAACCTAGCAGGTTTGCCCATAGAAGTTCCACTAAAATGTAGTTTTCTTTGCTGGGTAGCTAAGGAATCTTAGATTTCGGTTCCAATTTTCTGGACGCAGCCATGTTCAATCCGGGATGATGATGCACCCAACAAAGATTTTGGGATGGGAGAGTTGAGACCACCAAATTACGGGGAATTGTTTGGCAAGGTCAATCTTCTAGCCAGCCAAAAAATGTATCTTCTCCATTCCTTTCCCGCTTATCTAATCTATGAGAATTGGTGGGGTAATTATGGGTCAATAGCAACGAACCTCAGACTTGGGTAAAATCCCTGGATCAGTAATTACAGTAAAAGGTTCCCGCCATGATGGTGAGTTGACAGTGTCCTTTTCTGGATTTGGAATTTCCCTATGTGACAGGCTTGGTAACCCTTGGTGAATCGTACCAGGTACTCGTAAGACGTAGTGTCAATAGTTTATTTTGTAGCTATGCTTAGAGGATGTAGAGGTACCACAAAGTTTTGTGTTGATGCTAGGAAGCTGATTGCCATACAACCAAGTTTGGTCAGGTAGAGTCCGGATTTTTCATTGACCTAAAATTGGTTGTACCTTGGTCGTAATGGGGTTTGGCCCGAAAACATGGGGGAACAGACTATATCATATATGAGATCATATGAGTCATTATCAGTCATTGGTATGAACTGGATTGAACGGGTACGTTGACGTTGCATCAGTTTTTAGGATAATCCAGCTTGGCTTCAGCCAGGATACGTCGTTTCTTTTTATTATCAAGACCCATATAAACCAAGTTGTGGATTTGTTTATGTTTTGGATAATATGATAATCCACAAACTGGTTTAGATTCATGTGTGCTTGACCTACTTCTCAACCCAACCCAATGATGCACGCCGTATGAAGGCAGCAGATCAGTCACAGTCAAAGTTACGTGCAGCTGCCCAGGACTGGAACATCCTCGGGATCGATCATCATGTCCTGCTTTGGGGTCACCAACAATGGGGATATCACGTGAATCAAGTGGAACATAATTGGAATTGATTGGATATATCTATATCAGATTATATAAGATTATATAAGATATATCTGGGTAAATTAATGTAAATTATATATAATATATATAATATATAACATATCGACCTCACGGCGCGACATCGATGCCATTGGATTCTGGCCGAAGTTTTCTCTGCGAAAACGCTGGGAAGGCTGGGTTCAACGCGGTGGTGTCGTTGCTGCAGCTGAAATCAGTTGAATCCACTTGTCGGTGCACTGGGATGGTATCGCACCATTCCTTAACATCAGACAGAATGGTGCGACACAGAACATCAACAAGTGGATTATATTATATATGTTGTTGGATTTTGATCATTTACAACTGACTGATGTTGAATTTTGATCATTTTAATCATTTATAGCTTCTCAGACAGAAGATCTTGCGACATTAAGACACTTGAAGAATGTTTTAGATGACCATTGCACCTGCTATTTTCAACTCCGCGCATTGAGCAAACAGACTCTGTTCACTTTCCAGGCAAAGTGGCGCAAGCTCAGTCAAACATGGTCCATGAAGCCAGCCAAAATGATTTGCTACTATACACAATCATGGGTTCCAATTCCAATGAAATATTCAATTATCATTCACTGCACTGTACTAGAGTCAAATTATCATTTACTGCACTATACTTTCTAGTCATACTAGAGTCATTGTAATCATTTGCCACTACAAATACTACAATATACTACAACCACTACAGTAATCATTACTGTAATCATTTAATGTGCCATTGAGTTAAACTCACCATTGAAGCCATGATGCTCAGCTCGTCACTAGGAGATGCAACAATCCAGCGAGCGGATGCGGGAGGACATGGCATCCCTGAACCAGCAGACGGAAGCCCTGCAGACTCAGGTGGGAGTGGAGTGGAAGAAAAAGATAGAAAAAGTGCTCAATTTTGAACCATAGCATAATAGCTATTGAAAATGGCCATTAATAGTGAGTTTTCCCATTAAAAATGGTGATTTTCCATAGTTATGTTAGTTTACCAGAGGGTAGGATGAATTAGAAATTTGGGCCAAACCCGGCAAAAATGGGGCGGGTTTGATGGCTTTTGACATCTTGAAACCATTTTACGGCATGGATTCGTGCAATAGGTGGATGCGATTGGGGCAACAGAATGTAACCACCAACAACCATGAATGTACTTCATGGATCATCCCACCAATCGCAAATGGTTGATAACCATAGTTAGTTCATCCATTTATAGATGGGATAAATATGGACAACTTACTAAATGGGGACTTACTAACTAGGGCTATTGACCACTTACTATGTATAGTTGCATAAAAAGTTAGTGCCGACGGAGATGCAGCTCTGCGAACAGATGATCTTCGACAGAAATGCAATTTCCACTGAAAGTGCAAACAGCTCGCCAACATTGTTCAAACATGGATAATCATGGATAATTACCCAGATTTTGCACACACACATATATAATATATATATATATATGAATATACGTGTTATATAGTTAATTATATGATATATATATATATATATATATATAATGTTGTGTAAATAGACATGGCTCAATATTCCGATTGTTGACAGCTAATATCCCCATTGTTGATGGTTAACATCCCCATGTTTACAGGTGAATAGCCATTTTTCATGGCTTAAAAGAGACAACTGCAATTAGTTTTTTCATTTTTCCCTCACAGGTTGCTGACCGTTCCGAGCAGCTGCGAAGCGAAACGGATCAGTTGGCGCAGGTGTTCTGGTAGTGTTGGCTCTTGTTGGTGTTTCAATGATCAAAAGACATCATGCAAAATCAGGTGCTTGAAGTGCTTCAACTGCTTGGAATTGTTGATAACTTATGGTAACTTTATCTAACTTCGTTTGCTTCCAGCACTTCGCGGTAGATTCGGGTGTTTTCCGTGCGAAAACCGGGCGGTTCTTCAGGAGCTGAGGACGCAACTGGAGAAACGGAAGGTCCAACTGCAGAAGATGGTCCAAGATGTGGTGAACGTTGGGGAGTCACTGCAAGGCCAGGTCACCATTGATGGGGATGGATATACATAGAACAAGTAGCAATGGTATAATCATGTGTATATATATTATTAATTACATGTATTCTTATGTATATAGTATATGTATATGTATATATATTTATGTATCAGAACAATTTAGTAATCCATAGATAGAGAAATGTATGAATATATATATAAGCAGCAATTGTCCATCAAGATATACCAAACATTGTTCGATGACAGGCCTGGTGAGCGACTTTGGCAACCTGCGGAAAGAGTCGGGTACGACCCAAAGTAAGTCCTGGCCCCGGTGTTGATGATGTCCATGGCATGATCTGCCAAGCTTTTTGAGGGTTTGTCTGAAAATGCTGTATATCTATGTATATCTCCAAATTACATCAATTTTTTCTGTAATAGTTTAATGGGGAAAACTATGATAAATCAATATAAATCATCGTGTTGCCGGGTAGCAATTTTTCAGACACCACAATTAAAGAGCGCCATCACAGGTTCCCACTCCCAAATCCTCGGAGGTGAACAGGGGGAACATACACCATATGCACCACATTTAATTTACCCTCTGGTAAACGTTTACATAGCTATGGAAAATCACTATTTTTAATGGGTAAATCCACTATAAATGGCCATTTTCAATAGCTATGTTTTTTTACAAGAGGGTACCTAGATTTCCCAACATGCAAATAAAGCGTAAGTACTTACATGTACAGTCCTGTTTTTTTAAAAGTAAATCTCAAGGAGGTCACTGCGACGTTACTGGGAAGGGCAACTGTCCCAAAATGGCTTTATTCATTTTATTTATTTCAGGTTGGCGAATGATGATAATTCAGCCAGAGCACATTAATGATATATGTTATATACATTTTTTAGAAATAACCATCATAATATCATACAACCATAGCCATATCAATGATCGATGGATGGTATATGTTCATATGGTTTTTTTTGTCGACTGAGGCTTCAATCATCCTTGTATTCAGTGGACCAGATGCGACGAATGGCTGCCGCACCGGCCAGAGCCTCCAGGGGGCCCAACCAGCTGAAGATGGACTCAGAATTGGTTGGTGAATTCAACCTGTATTGTGGTGTTTTCAATTTCCCATATTATATATATTTATATATATACAGTATATATGATTATATATATATATATATGTACATAATATGTATTTATAGATTGTGATCCTGAATTGATTTCCTTTACATTTCTGAAGGGAGTTTAAAACCAGACAAGTTTGCTAGTGCTTCAGCTTCCCTTCCCTGCCAGTTGAGACAAAGATGACTTGGATCACTTGGATCCAAAATGTCAGCTTCGATGGAGAGAAATGGATAGATGATATGGACAGAAATGGGACATTTGGCTTACCATCTATCCATATCATGGGTTTACCCAACAATTAAAATCCATTGAAATGGATAGATGATAGTTTCCTAAAATTAAAATCGGGTTACCCCAACACCATGGTTGTTCCACTACTACGTCATGGTCATCCATGACGACTGGATCATTTGGGGTACCCCCATGACTTCGGAACCGCCCATTATGATAGCCATATATTTCCCATATTTATACCCACATTTTCCATCACATCCCCATCATACCCCCATCATATGGCTTTGTTTGAAAATGTGGTACCACTGATTCCAATGGGTTATTCTCATTTTCCCTATTAAAATTGTAACTTGGAGGACACACACACACATATATATATACATATGTATATATATATGTATATATATACATGTATGTATATATATATGTATGTATATATATATGTATGTATATATATATATGAAACCCCCATGAGTGAAGGATGCCAAGGACGGATTCCAAGAGCCATGGGATCAGCCTGCGCCGAGGCTCCCTGCCAGGTGGCATCGCTGAAGCCTTGGAGATGGGGATGGCGATGGACGACACATGTATAGTCCAGGTAATATGTAGATGTATCAAAAAGGGCATGTGGTCAATGATGACATATATAAATGATATATAAATGATATATAGATGATATATTCTGATACATATATATATATATACAATATCGTTATATGTGTAGACACATATTTCGGACAAGCCATTGAGACGCCACCAATGATGGGCTGAGGTCCAAATTCCAGGTGCAGATGCCGCAGGCTCCATACATGTACGCCTCCCGGACCATGCGATGAACAGCTACGGTTCGTGCCAATGCTACTGCCATGGCAGTGGAAGCTGCTGGGGTTTGTGCATAAGTCCTGGAGATAGTCATAGTATATCATACTATGTTTTTGCTTTGTTCGATGCCGTACTTGGCCCTCATCCAAGCATCCAAATTGATGTTGTGCTTGTTTTTTCTGCTTGCAAAACCACCCCTGGCAGCGACCTTGCCGATCTAATGCCGAGTGGGCACTTAAAGGGTGCCCAGATGTATCCAATTGAAATAAATTGAACATATTAGAAGCTGAGTGGTGGAGAATAATTAAATTTGAACCAAATCCCACCTGCAGATCTTTCTAAAACAACCTGTGCGCCGGGTCCATGCAGATCATTAAGTCAGTCTCCCCGTTGCTTGGCTCATGTCTTTGTGAATTTGTATCATCACTGATTCTCATCCGACAGGCTCAAGCTTTTGCTGTGTGAGGAAGCTTCCTGCTGCAAGTCCCATGAACACTCCACTAGTGCACATTCGCAACAGATGGATGGCATCAGAAAATATGGTACTCCTTAAATCCACTGATTCATCACTATGAAAATTGCCTCAAATTGCCACGCAGTGGCTGTAAATCCACCATTTTCTGCATATCCCATGGTTGAACTCGCCCATGGCCGAGCCGGTCTGGCTGCCGTTCGCAACCAGATCTTGAGGCACCTCGTTGGGTCAACGTCAATGTCAACATCTAGAATTTCTAGTCAATTTTCGGATACATATGTACTAGTATGATCTAGTATGTATAATATATATATATATGCATACATACACATGGATACCATTATATATCATTATATATCCACACACCACTATAATATACTATAATTATACAATTATATACAAACATTATATATATATATATATTATATATATATAATCCGAGACACAATGATAGATATATTGATATATGGTTTAGTCTACATTTTTTTGCTGGGGTTTCTCAACTGGTCAAGGCCTGCCCCGGTGGCACCCAAAGCCACGCCGAAGGGGCCAAAGCAAAAGGTGCGGATGGGAAGATCTCCAGCGATGAATTTGGGCCTTAAAAATGCGGGGTGAAGCCGCAATGATCATTTTACTAGTGGACACACACATACACACACACAGACACACACAGACAGACAGACAGACAGACAGACAGACAGACAGACAGACAGACATACATACATACATACATACATATATATATATATATGGAAAACTACAGGAAAGGAGGATTCATCAGTGGATGGAATGGGGTATCCTGTTTTCAGACAAACCCATTTCACAGACTCTGATTCCGTTTGGTCATCACTTTGATCCATGCTGAAGAATCGTGTGGGTACACCCATTGTACACCCCATTTAGTGTCTTTACTCTGACTGTATCACTTTATATCTCAAATTAAGTTTTTTGGCGGAGTTGATAAAGCTTTAAAAGCTCAGTGCATGTTTTGTGTCAGGAACACTGAACCAGTGAATTCAGCTCCGTCCAGGTGCAAGGCTCATTAACGGCCATCAGTGAAGCAGTGACCTGGATGCGGTGATGAGATAGGGATCAGTGATCAAACATGATGCTTTCCCCATCAATCCCATCAGAATGAACCAACCAAACTCGGTGTTTTTTAGCCTTAAAAATATAGGGTTGGACCCATAATCATGATATTTTCAGGGATACTGTACTATGGCCGTCATCCTAGTCCTTTCCCAGTAAATTACCCCCCTTATTTATAAGGGACCCCAGGTCCTTCGGAACCCCATGGAAGCCACATGGCTTAATCAAATCCCCTGATTTCGATATATTTTTCTCATAGATTTCCTCCGTGTTTCTTAGAAATGCCAAAAAAAATAGACATCATAGATGTATCATGATGTATCAGAATTGTAATACTACGTAGATAATCCATTGATAATCCCATAACCCCACAATCCCATAGATAATCCATGGGACCTTTTTGCCCATAGATAACTTAGATAATCCCATAACCCCATAATTGTAATAGAATACTTAGATTCTTATTGTCAATTCTTCCATGGGACCTTTTTGGAAGACTGAGGCCGAGTGGGCCGAAGAGTCCACGGCTGAGACGAGTACGAACGCCGCGGAAGTGGATGCTGTGTGGGCCGAGGCCAGTGGAGGCTTCATTTGAAAATGTCTGGGTGGCTATGAAGCCGTGATTATGATAGACAATTGTCATACTTGTATATGATAGTAACAGATTTAATGGATAATCATAGATTATCATAGTTTGATTATTATGATCTATCACAATTCTGGCGATGATTCTCAGAATGGGAATAAGATAATAGATAGATCATGACAATTATGGTGATGGTTTATCCTTATCCTTACTGATACAAATGATGCTAATGATTGGCTCATGATAATGGTGATCATCTACCATTTGATGGCCATCGAGCATCAATGATAATGACTGCTTGAGTGGCGAATAGAGGGAGCGGTGAGCGGTTCCCTAATTAGAGTTTCCCAAGCACATGATAGATCATGATAATCATTGTAACAATTGCTATCCTTAATCATCATGATAAACATTATAATGCCATTCTCATTGTCATAGTCGAGAACCATGTTCATACTTAAAGATTGTCATCTTATACTCAATAACAATAAATGATGGTTAGAATAAGTAATGATAGTAGGCAATGATAACAAATGATAATAAATCATGATAATAGATGTTGATAATAATTCATTCTAACACATAGCAATACAGTAATAATAACCGTCTTCATCCTGACCATGTCATCAAACATGTCCAGGCAGGCTTTGGGGACCTTGGGGACGAGGATGCACGACCAGAGCAAGGCTGTCCAGTATTGGTGTATCTCCAAAAATGGGTGGGATTTACTGCCCATTTATTTAAATCCATTTTATTCTTTTAAGCACCAAGGGGGGCATGGGGGCTTACTAGGTTCTGGCAGTATACTTTTGATTCAGGGTTCTGTTGGTTTTCCATGGTAATGTTAGCTACTACTGTGCTGTGTCTTTGTAATTGCCTTGAAAGTGGTTTATAGTTGGTCATGTAACCACAATAGGTAGCAAGTGCCAGTAGCTCAGAGAAGAATGGCAGGACTCCTGGAAAAAATTCGGCAGGGGAACCCTGTCAATTTCAACTTGTCAGCTGTTAGGATATGGCTAGTTTAATTAGCCATCCTGTGCACTATCTTCAGAATCCTGCAGAATACTGCAGAATCCCGCAGAATACTGCAAAAATGACAACCCAAAACTAAAAGAAAATAACCCCCTTGATTGTCTTTTATGGTTTAATTGCAGGTGAACACTTTTAGGCTGAGTAGGGCCAGATTCGCAACTTTAGGCCCTCGAAACTTCTCAACCTTTAGAAGACAATCTCTGGGCTATCTCTATTGAGAATGGGCTCTCTAACCTTTCAAATGATGTGGAAGAAAAAAGAAGAACAGACAAGAAAACTGGCAAGTTTTAAGCTGACTAACAGCCAGGAAACATTTTTTTTTACTAAGCAGCCCCCTTTAAAGCAGCCCCCTTTAAAGCAGCCCCCTTGGGGCTTTAATGGTCTATGCAATTTTGATAGGAAAAACGATGATAAACTGTAACCACCATTTTTGTTCGAAACATCATATACAGATAACTACATTGAATCCCATTGACTATATATATATATAGACCATAAATCTTACTTGCAGTGAGGATCTACCATAGAATACCATCATTCAATCTGTAGCAATTTTTGAGGACACCACCTCGGTAGGTTCTGCCGCGACTGTGAAAGCGAACGCCGTGGCTGCGGCTTGCGCTGCCCGGAAGGCTGGGGGCCTTCAAACCGGGGTAATGACGTTTGTGACCTATGATGATTTATGAATGATACTACTGATTAACAATGGTGAATAATGGTAAACCATGGTGATTTATGGGAATCATGATCAATAATGGTGAATCAACATGATTTATGGATGACTGATGGGATACTGATGCTTATTTATGGTCTTCATGATATCATATGATGCATATATATATAAATATTTATATATACATATTGATATTGATATATAATGTATGATGATTTATGGATGATTTATGTGAACTTAATTTTGAATAATACTGATTGGTAATGGTTCACAATCAATGGTTCATGATATAATAATTCATGGTTTTTAATGATTGTATATGATGTTTTATGTGAATAATACTGATCAATAACAGTAATAATAGCAATTCATGGTGATTTATAGGATAATAATGGATAATAAATGGTTGATAAGGGTGAACCATGGGAAGTAGCAACCAACCAACAAATGATTAGCCATGTCTAACCCACTGGTAACTTGACTTGGCTCGCATGGGAAAAAAATCAAATATGGACATGCTGCTGTTCTTTTTCTCTTGATGTGGAATGTTCCTGCTCAGTCTAGTTACCAGAGGCTCCAATGGCAGACGAAACCCCATGAGGATGATGAAGCAGACTTGGGATTCACGTCTACATAGATTTTGTCCGATGAAGCAAAACATGCAGACAATTGGCATCAACAGGTTTTCGATGTCCTAATGCAACAAACAATCCTGGCAATGGAAAACTAGCCGTCAAAGGTAAAAAAACACGACATAAATCTACCACTAGATCGTATTTCCAAGGTTAGAGTGCCCAATTTTATGGTAGACACTAGGAATACTAACCACTTTGCCCTGTCACAGACCAGGGTGGCCTGGGAATGATATTTCCAGCTTCAAAGGCTTCAAGCCGTGAGCGGCCCAGAGTCGGGGGTGATTCCATTCAGAAACACCAGTTTCTCACTATGGTTTAAGGGTGGTTAACATGGTGATTGATGGGGATCATATGGGATAATAGTGGTTCAGAATGATAAAAAAGTACTGATTGGATATGGCTCAGACTTACTTCTTCCAACAATTCCCACAAGATTTAGAAATCCCACAGTGTCAGAACGCCTGGCCCGAGGTGTAGTCCCAAAGCTAGAGACGAAAGGGCCAGCTCGTCTGGAGGTTGGCTGAAGTAGAGGGTGAAGGGGTAGCAGAAAACTCACCTTCCATCCGGGTTGTCCCAAGCAAGTGGGAACCCCAAGTTATCAAGTCCTTTGTCAGGGAGAACCAACGCTTTTTGGGGTCTTCGGTCTTCCCATTTCAAAACTTCCCCACAAAAAGGGAAGTGAATCCACAGAAAGTCTGCGGAAATGAGGAATGAACCAACAACAGATCGGGTTTCAACTAGCAAAATCTGGTGACAAAGTGGATGGTTTCTGCCAAATCTCAGCTAAATCTAGGAGTTTGATGTGATTGACTTAAACTTTGAGCCAAAACTTCAAAATATTTCAACCCCCGTTTTTTTTTCACTTCAGGAAAAAGTCGCTGAAGAAGTCGAAGTGAATTCAGTCGTGGTGCTCAGAAGATTGTGAACGTGATCAAAAGTCAAGAGATGGATCAGATGGTGCCAGCCGGGCCAGCCGGCCAAGTACCATTTGGATCATTTGGAAGTGAATTTATGCCCCAACTACTTGGCTGTGTGACCGGGGTCGTGAGCCACTTGGTTTAGGAGCTGCTGATTCAAAAGGCATCGAGACATGCAGCGCCTTCTAACTTTGAAGTCTCTGCCCAACCAACTGTCTGGTGATCTTGAAAATCACTAAACATTTGAATAGGATTGAGCAGGGGACAACAATTGTCAATGATATCAATGTTTCGCCATTGTGAATATGTATCAAACATTATCAAGCGATCCACTTTGGGGTGGTACTTCACTCCAATACCATGGATAGATAGCAACTCCGCTTGCCCTCCAAAGAAAACAAATATGAACATTGAAGATCATGGAACATTCAGAATATATGTGTTTAGTATGGTTCAACAAGAATTTTATGGAACATCATATAAGAATGATATGTATATATATACATGATTAACATTGAATACGGATTATTTTCCCACGACCAGACTGGACAGCAAGCAGTGTTGGAACTGGGACACCCGTATCCTTTCTTGCTCGAACCCAGCTTGGCACCGGGGCCGTGGAAAGCCGTGCGCTTCAGCCATGGCGCCCATCATCGACGTGATGGCGGTGCCACCCTTGGGGTGCAACTGCACCATTGTAGGACGGGCAACCTGAGGTAAAGTAATGTGGCACAGTAAACCCAATGCCATAAACCATTTACATCCATTTACCCATTTATAGACATGTTGAGGATTGTTGGTTATTGGTTTTAGCAAATTGCACCCCTGAATCTAACCTGGACCCCTTGTGTGGTCTTTTGGGGGTTTTGCATTCCTACACTCAAAACTGCCTTGTGAAACAAGAAATCCATTGTGCTCCGTCCGGCAAAAATGTTCTATAATTGGATGATTATCACACACTTGGCACATGTTTGAAAACCATAGTGGTGATGATCAGTCCTGCAACTGAAGTTCTCCCATGTAGAACAGGATGATATGATATGGTTGATTCTGGCTACTGTGGTTTTTCCCCGCTATAACTGCCATCCCACCATTTTATGCTAACCTGACCATGGAAATCCACCATGGACGATAACCCCATGCACAATGACCTAGGATGATTTACGATGATTACCACACCCAAAAAACTTAACATATCCGGCTGTTTGTTCCATGGTTTCCTATTTCCATCGGAAAAAAAACAAAAAAGCCGTGAAATTTCGTCATATCTCGCCCAAAAAAATGTTAGACATCAAACTTTCCATAACTTTCCCATCCAAACAGCTGCCATTTTTCCATTTCGGACCCCGAGGCCCATCTGTCTGTCAGGAGACTCCGAGTCCAAGGAAGCCATTGTGGTGGACCCTGGAGGAGATGTGGAGAAGATCCTGGCAAAGCTGAGATCCCATGACCGGCCATGACCGGGGTGGAGATGGCCTATGCCAAAAAAAAACAGTTTTTTTCCTATCAAAAATGGTGAAACTATGTGAAACTTCAACATGTTGAACTGTTGAACATTGACTTAAACATTGTTAATCTATGTTAATCTGTTTGAGCAACATGGTGATGTTGATTGAACGAAAATAGAAACGGTGATTGAAGCTTCATGAACATGGTGATTTTTCATGGGAATTATATCATGGATTTTCAATCATGGAGGGCTGGTAAATCCCCCATCAATGGAGGTTTCAAAGGCTGGGAACATCGGAACATCATGAGATTTTTTCCAGCCTGTTTGATTACTGGTGGACATATTCAAAACGCTGCTGGCTGCTCCAAGTATCGTAATCTATAGGTTTAATAGCAACTTTTGGGGGGAAAACCTGTAGAACATGACTTCTGGATCTTTTTCCTGTTCCTTGTATTTGGGGAGGAAGCGACCCTGAATGAGGAAAGCCATGGGGGAGAGATGGAACTTCAAGTCTGTGAAGAACAAATTGGGGAAATTACACTTGAAATGGGTAGAATCTCAAGATTTAACTTCTTGGGTCGTGTTGCCTGTTGCTTCAGAGGAATAGCCGGATTGAGGGATAACTGAATTTATACATATCATTTCAGATTCAGATCCCTGCTTTGGGATTGAACATGAACCCAGGAGCATTAGGCAAGAAAAATAGTTTGTTCGTGCATTGTTAAACGGTTCATGTATTTCTGGAAGGTCAAAGTGACCATTTGGGGCGGGCAAGTGACCACTTGAAAGGTGAAATCACCTCAAGCCGGAGAGCATTGGTCGCTTTGAAAGGCCTAGTTACTAGTTGGAGGTTCATCAAGTTGTTTCTTTCTTGGGAGTTAAGAAACAGCATATGTGCAATGGTCAAGACTTTGATACATTGCCCATTGAATGGCATGGCCATCCCTCTATGAATAGTGAACGATTTATATACCATTATAATTCCATTGTATTTACCTATTATGAGGATTCCTTAAATAATGCTTGGATAATCATAACCCATATATCATCATATATCATGTTTTGACCCTGGCACATGGGTGTAGATGATCGCCACGGATACATCTCAAAATTGGGGTACCCCAAAGCCAATGGCCTTTCCGCATGAAGAAAACTCGAAGAACTGTTGAATTTTGGAGTCCCCATTCTAGGAAAGCCCATGTTTGACACATCGCTTGACATATTTTGACACATCAAGACATGGCATTTCCTCTGGTAACTCTGGTACTTTAACATATTCAACAGTTTGTTCCAGTAGTGGAACTCACCATGAAGATAATATGCAAGCCAGCTACTCCAATGGGTCATTTTCCATTGTTAAACTACAAGAGGCTGTCATGATATACACCATGAAACATCCCATAAAGTCCCATTACAAACATATGATTTGTGTTTCTTCCCTTCATGGCCCCTGCTATGGCCCGGTAGGACCTGTCCTGCAAGCGGATCCTGATCACGCACGGGCACTTGGATCATATCATCGGCGCCACGGAACTGAAGAAACTCACGGGCGCAGTGATCCTCATGAACCAGGAGGACTTGTCGTTGTATCAGAAGGCGCCCTCGGGGGGTCGTTGGAGGTGAAAGGTGTTGAAAAAAGAAGTTAAGAGGATCCCCCTTGGAATTTCCACTAAAGAATGGGACAACCCGGGTTGTCGCAAAAAACGTTTTTTTTTGCTAAAAAGTGGTTGCAATCCACATGGCGAACCCGGACTCCCCATTTTTTGCAAAGGCTTCCTGGGTCAGGATTTTTTAGAGAGGGCATTTTGAGAGGGAATAGACAAGCTGATTGAATTTTTGC